>PVMK01129291.1_pt1 | contig 88607 bp, 67 predicted proteins | sample 1853481 | NCBI WGS metagenome assembly PVMK01 (sample SAMN08533507, study PRJNA380276) | Marine sediment metagenome, whole genome shotgun sequencing project.
GCATGCGGCGCCGCGGTACCCGTGGCCTGCAGGGCTCCGGCCGGTACGTCCGCGTGCGCGCGCAGGGTGGAGACACATTCTACAGCCTGGGCGAGGTGCAGGTCTTCTGTGAGACGCCCTCCGCCTGGCCGCCTCCCGTCAAAGTCGAGAACACGGCCAGTTGGTGGTGGAAGAAGATCCTCCAAAAGCGCGACCATCGGTATCGTTTCGGGATCGCGTTGCTCGGCTTGTTCTTCTTCATTGCGCTCTTTCGCGTCGAGGAGAGCAAGAAGGCGCTGTGGGGCGCATCGGCGCTTTCGGTCGCGATGCTCGGGGTCGTCAGCTACCGGCTATACGGGGCGAGACTCGCGCCTTGGTTCGCGAGTTGGGGCGTCTACGTGCTGGGCGCGTTGGTCGTCGCTTGGGCCGCACGGGGCATCTGGCTTGCCAAGCAGGAGCAAGACTCCCGGCAGTGGTGGGAGCGAGGCGCGCTCATCTGGGTGATCGTGGCTTGCGGCGCCGCGTGGGTGAACTTCGGCGTCTTCCACAGCTCCCGGATCGTCCACTACTGGGACACGTTTCACTACTACGTTGGCTCGAAATACTTCGAGGAGAACGAGTACGAGCGGCTCTACGAATGCGTGCTCGCGGTCGACTATGAGGATCGCGGCGAGAAAGGCCTCGAGAAGCGCAAGATCCGCGACCTCGTCGACAACCGCTTGCACTACGTGAGCAAGGACGACGTGCTCCGCTATCAAGAGCATTGCGCGGCGCACTTCTCGCCCGACCGTTGGCAAGCGTTCAGCCAGGACACACGGTCGTTCCGCACCGTCATGGGATTCAGCTGGTGGAAAGACATGTTGATGGACCACGGCTACAACGCGAGCCCGATCTCCAACATGGTGGCGGCCTTCCTGACGAATATCGGATGGCGCGACCAGCTCCCCCAGGTGTCGTCTGCGCGGGTAGATCCCGACGACCTCAAGACGTTCCGCAGGCGCCTCTTGCGATACACGATGATCGACCTCGCGCTCTACGGAGGCGCATTCCTGATGATTCTCTGGGCGTTCGGGTTGCGATCGAGCGCGCTCGCCGTGCTGGTGTGGGGGACCGGCTACCCGTGGGCGTACTTTGGACCGGCGGGAGCTTTGCGCGCGTGCCCTGGTTCTTCATGGCGGTCGCAGCGGTGTGCCTCTTGAAGCGAGGCTTCCCGTTGTTGTCCGGATTCGTGCTCTCCTGGAGCGCACTCTTGAGGCTGTTCCCTGCGGCTCTCGCAGGCGGACCGATCGCTGCCGTGATCGATCGCTTCATCCGCCGAAAGAAGATCGATCGCCCTTGGCTCGATGCGGGTGACAAACGATTCATCGCGGGCGGCGTCTTGGGCCTGTTGGTGCTCTGCTCGGCCAGCGTCGCGATTAACGGCGTGGACGCACACTCGCAATTCCTCAGCAACACGCTGAAGCACGCCGAGACGCCCCTCACCAACCACATGGGGCTTCCGACGATACTGTCCTACAAGCCGAGCCAGGTGGGCCGTTTTACCAAGGACTCGAGTCTCGACGACCCTTGGGCGAAGTGGAAGCAAGCGCGCAAGGAAACGAAGCACGACCGGCGCTGGCTCCACGGCCTGATCCTCCTCGGGATGTTCGTCGTCCTCGCACTGGCAGGTCGGCGACTTGCGCCATGGGTGGTGTTGGGAGCGAGCTCGATCCTGATCATCGGGTTCTTCGAGTTGACTTGTTACTACTACAGCTTCGTCGTGCTGATGGCCCCGCTCGCGATCGAGCGTCAGCGCTATTCGGTTGCGATGATTCTAATGGGAATGGCCGGGCTGACTCTGCAGTTCTTCATCGGCTGGTACGACGAGCAGTACATCTGGGAGACCGTCGTGGTTCTTCTTACGCTGCTCTATATCCTGGTCGACGTGGTGCGATACCCGCTTCCGGAGTCTTCGCCAGCGTCCGCGGCAAGTTCGTCGGTGTAGTTGCAAGCCTTGCCGGGCGGCCTTACCTTCAACCGGTTAGACAGGTTCACGTGATCGCTGGTGTGCAGCTGCACACGGGAGGAAAGTCCGAGCTTCATAGGGCAGGATGCCAGGTAACGCCTGGTGGGGGCGACCCCGAGGAAAGTGCCACAGAAAGCAAACCGCCTCGCCGTCGAAGGGCCGCGCGGTAAGGGTGAAAGGGTGAGGTAAGAGCTCACCGGGCTGGCGGTAACGTCGGTCGCACGGCAAACCCCATCTGAAGCAAGACGAAATAGGGAGGCGTTGAGGGTGGTCCCGCCCGAGTCTCCGGGTAGCGTCGCTCGAGGCTGATGGCGACATCGGTCCCAGAAGAATGATCACGACCCGCATCTCGGTGACGAGTGCGGGCTACAAAACTCGGCTTACGAACTCTCTAACCACGGCGCCTCGCTTTGCGGGGCGTCGTGCTGTTTAAGCCCGACTGAGGGTATACTTCATTCTCTTCATTCGGCGATTTGCTCGATCACAACCCGGGTCGAATTCAGATTGGGCGTCCCCGAAAAAGGATCGAGGACTCGGTGGTCGACCAGGAGGTTTCGGTTCACCCCGTGCACGATGGGGTCGGCGCCGTCGGCAGGGCTGAATACACGCGAGCCCCAACCGTGGGGGATGCAGACGACGCCGCGACGAACACGGTCGCTGATCTCTGCCGAAATCTCGACCGCGCCGATCTCCGAGCGCACGCGCACCCGGTCTCCGTCGGCGATGCCGAGCTCGCTGGCGTCGTCAGGGTGGATCTCGCAGCGGTTTTCCTGCTCGCGTTTTTGGACATTGGGAAGCTCGGTCAGCCAGGAGTTCATCAGGTGAAGGCTTCGACCGCCGGTCATCAGGAACGGGAATGCCTCGCTTCGCTTCGACGACTCGGCGAGTTTATGCTGCAGCGCATCGCAGAGTTCCTCGGGGGCGATGAGAATCGGGGCGCCTTTGCGAAACTCCGCAAGCTGACCGAAGCGCTTTTCGCCGTGGGCAATACCGTGCGGCGCTTCCTTGATCGACTTGTAGGACGCCCGCTTCGTCGCGGCGAGCGAGATGCGCTCCAGAAGCGCCGGCGTGATCGCGAGGCCGGGTCGGCCGAGCCCCTTGGCAAGCCAGCGGCTCGTCCGGATGGCGGTGTTGAAGCCGCGCCGCCCGAGCATCGGCACCCCCATTGCCAGCGCCACGTCGGTGCAGAACTCCCACTCGGGACGAACGTCGGGTGGGGGATCGACCGCGCGGTTGGCGTACTGAAGGAAGGACTGGTCCTGTGCATTGGCGAGGTTGAACGGCAGCTCGGCGCGCTCGAGCCAATGCGGCGCGGGGATCAGCCAGTGCGCGTGTCGGTGGCTCTCGCGCTGCACGAGGTCGATGGCGACCAAACATTCGAGTGATGCGAGCGAGCGATCGAGCGCGGCGCCGTTGGGGCCGGCGACCACCGGATTGCCGGCTTGAAGGATTAGCGCGCGAACCTGTCCTTCGCCGGGGGTGTCGATTTCGTCGGAGAGCTCGCACGCGCTCCGGCATCCCATCACCGTCCGTTGCCCGCGCACTCGACTGACGCCGTCCACGGAGAGGCTTCGTGACGCGAAATCGGTCATGTTCACGAACCCGGAATCCCATCGGCGGCCTCCAGGACGATCGAAGTGCCCCGTCACGATGTCGAGCACCGTCGAAAGCCACTGCCCGAGGGTGCCCGTGTCGTTCTGGCTCACGCCGGTCATCGTGAGACACATCGCGCCTTCGGCTTTGGCGTAACCGCGGGCCACTTCCTCCACCGCAGTGACGGGGATGCCTGTACGCGCCGACAGTGCCTGAAGGTCGACAGCGCCGGTAAGGCCGCGAAGCCGGGCGACGTGGTCGGCAGGCAACTCCGCCAAGGCCGCCGCGTCTTCCAGGCCCTCTCGAAAGACGACGGTGAGCAGACCGAGCAAGAACGCCCAGTCGGTCCCAGGCTCGATCGCCAGGTGGCGGTCGGCGTCTTCTGCGCTTCGTGTGCGGCGCGGGTCGACGACGACGATCGTTGCTCCGTTCTTTTGGCGCGCGAGGATACGGCGCCATCCATCGGTCGCACTCCCGAGCCAACCAAACTGACTGATCGCTGGATTCCCACCGACGAGCACGAGGTAGTCGCAGCCGTCGACGTCAGGGCCAAAGGGAACGAACGCGTATCCAAAGAGCGCCTCGGCGATCACGTGCTGGTTGTTTTGGTCGAGCGAGGAAGCGCTGTAGCGGCTGCGAGTCCCGATCCCGTCGATGAGGCCCAGCGAAAACACGACATCGGAACCGAAGCCGATGGGGTTGCCGATATACGAGGCGATCGCATCCGGGCCGTGCTCGTCCATGATCCGCCGAAGCTCCGAGGCGACCCCCTCGACCGCCTCTTCGTAGCTCACCCGGACGTAGCGCTCTCCGACCCGCTTCATCGGCCAACGAAGCCGCTGCGGGTGTTCGACCACCTCGTGTGCCGTCAGCCCTTTGTTGCAGACGTCCCGCCACGAGCCGGGGTTGTCTTTGTCAGCCTTGATGCGGACGACCCGATTGGCCTCAGCGTCGACTTCGACCGCAAGCCCACAGCAGGACTCGCAGTATCGGCATGTCGTGTAAACGACTTTGTCCTTATCGTGCACCCATCACTCCGAAGGGAGCGAACATAGCACATCGCAGAATCGGTGAGGAAACTGGGGCTCTGCCTCCGCTACGACTCCAAGAACGTGTCGGCCGTGACCACCTCACTAACTTGTCAGAGTTCCTGCTAGGTTCTGCGCGTAGGTTCGAGCACGATGCCGCGTTCTCTTGCGCGCTCGAGCGCTTCGGCGCGGGGTCGTTGGTAGTGCACGGAGCCCAGGTAGGCGAAGAGGCGGTCGCTCGCCGGAATGACGATGTCTTCGGGGATCCATTCGACAGGCTCGCCATCGGACCAGCAAACCTCCTCGCGTTCCATTTTCCAGGCCGCTTCCGCGAGATCATGCGGCGCCAGCACCTCTCGAATCGCTTCGAAGCGACCTTGGATCTCCGGGTCCAAGAAGAAGGACTGACCTCCTCCAATGAAGGCGATGTGATAGCGCGAGGGGTGGTGTGCCAAACCGTCGAGCTTCAGCCGCGTCGCGCCCTGCAACAGCATGTGTATCACCTTCTCCCCGACGCCCAGGCCGGGGTGCTCCTGCCCCGGCCATTGAGGGTTGGCGTAGCGAGAAATCTTCCGTCGGATTTTGAAGCATCATCCACTCGACATAGAGCAGGCCGATGTCGTCTGGCGGCTCGATGCCTTCCGGGGCCGGACGCACCACGCGGAGGAGCACTTGGTCGAACAGCAGGTGCTCCTTGCCCGCTTTCGTTGCGTGCAGTGTGAGATGCTGTCGCTGCGGATCGCTCGGATCGATCGCCAGGCGAGGCTCGACGAAGCCCCGCGTCCGGATCTCGTCCATGATGCCGTACCGCTCCAGTGCGAACTCCAGTCCGTGCTGGGAGTAGTAGTCGAGGATTCGCGTCGATCTGTTGGGTGGGCCGGCCAGATCTCCCATCAGGTCGGCCTCGGTGATCTCCCATTCCCCGCTCGGGCGTTGAAGGTCATAGGGATCGAGCTCCTTCGCGATCGCAGCGTACTGCTCGTAGACGCTGGTCTTGGGCTCCTCGGCGACCATCGCTTCGTCGGTCAGGAGCCAACGGAGAAAGTCTGTCGACGAGCGCCACGCGTCGTCGCTATAGCCGCCGCCGAGCGTCACCACTGCGGGGCACTCGTGCTTGCGCGCCAGCTCGATGACGAAGCAATCACGCTCGAGCACGCCCTCACGGGTCAGCATGAACTCCCCGAGGCGATCTCCTTTCAGGACGTCGTTGCCCGAAACATAGAAAAGGAGGCCAGGGCCGAGCGCATCGAGCGCCGCGGGTAGCGTGTCGCGAAGCTCCTGTAAGTACGCGCTATCGTCGGTCTCGGACGGCAGCAGAAACTGCTCGTCTGCCGCGGCCTGGACGTGGCTCCAAACCGAGCCGTGAATCGAGTAGGTGCAGACCGTTTTGTCCTCCTCGAACGTCACGATGTTGCCATTGCCTTGGTGGAAGTCGAGATCGACGATGGCGATCGGGGCGTCGAAGCCGTCGGTGCGCAACGATGCGATGGCCACGGCAATGTCGTTGTAGACGCAAAACCCCATGCCGGACTCTGGCTCGGCGTGGTGAAAACCTCCCCCGATGTTGAATGCGACACGCTCCTTGCCGCCGACGGCCCACTGCGCGCATTCGACGGTTCCTCCGACCTGCCGGCGCTGCGCGATCAAGATCGGATCGACGTTGATGAACTGCTCTTCGAGGCCGAAGATACGGCCGAGGCAATCGGGGCGGGCTGTTTCATCGAGGTAGGCCTCCGAATGAACCTGCGCGAGGTCCGCCAAGGCAATCAAAGGAGCTGGGCGTACGAGCTTGGGGCCGATCAGGCCCTCGGCCCCGAGAGAGCCAAGGATCTTTTCGCCGCGGGCAACCTCGACACCTGGCACGCGCGCCGTCTCGCCGAGCGCTTCAAATTTGTACTGCGGGTGGTACCACAGTCCGACAACGTCTCGAAGGCGGCGTTGGGCCTTTCGCCGTTGCAGCCAAGTCGCCATGACATCTATACCGAGATCGAGCCCTTGCGGAAGTCCGTGCTTGCGATGTGCACGTTGATGACGACCGGCTTGCCGGAGGCAGCAAGCGCCTTGGCCTCGTCCAGCGTCGCGTCGATTTTGGACGGGTCGTCCAAGAGGAGCCCGACCGCGCCGTAGCCTTGCCCCACCTCATGGTAGGCGGTCCTGTTCAGCACCGTCCCGACGTCGGTGCCGAGCATCGGGACCTGCTCGCGGGCGATTTGTGACCAGGCGCCATCGGTCCCAATCACAGCGATCGGCGCAAGTCCATGCCGGACACAGGTGTCCATTTCGGCGAGGCTGTAGGCGCACGAGCCGTCGCCATAGATCAACCAAACCTCCTTGCCGGGTCGCACCAACGAGGCTCCAACGGCGAATCCACCGCCGACGCCTAGTGTGCCGAACACGCCTGGGTCGAGCCACGAAAGGGGCTGGCGCGGTCGCAAGATGTACGACGCGGTCGCGACGAAATCTCCACCGTCGACGACGAGGACGGCGTCGTCCGCCATCTTTTCTTCGATGCGCTGAAACAGTTGGAGTGGGTTGACGAGGTCCGTCTTGGCCCGCGCCTGATCGCCGATTTCCTCGTCACGCGCGAGCTCGCGGGCACGAAGCGCATCGAACCAACCGCTCCAGGGACCGATCCCACCACCCACGGAATGGGCGAGCTGTCGCAGGAAGTTGCCCGGATGCATGTGAACTGGAATTTCCGGGCGCCGGTTCTTGCGCATCTCGCTCGAGCTGAGGTTGGCCGCAACCAACGTCGCTCGGCTCGAGATGCTTCGCCCGTAGCCGAGACGGAAATCGAAGGGGAAGCCCGCGACGAGGACCAGATCCGCCTCCTTGAGCGCGGCGCTTCGCTGGTGCCGAAACTGGATGTCGTTGTACCGGCCGAGCAGACCCCGCGCCATGCCTCCGAGCCACGTGGGAACTCCCAAGGCTTGCACCGCGTCTGCGATGGGGCTTGCATCGCGGCAGTTGACGAGCGCCTGGCTCCCGATGACCAGCGCCGGCCGCTCGGCCGTGCGAAGCAGAGATGCGACCTTGTCGACGTGAGGGCTCTTGGTGCTCGGCTTAGGGGGGCGGAATTTGCGAATCGGCGGGACGACGCTCACATGGGGCTGGTGAAACTGCCGATACAAATGGCCGCGCATGTAGAGTTCAAGCGCCTTGGAGCCCAGGTTTTTGCCGTCCTTGGCCCCGCTCTCCTTCATGAACATGGGGCGAACCATTTCTTCGGGGTAGAGCACGTCGATCGGCACCTCGATGAAAACGGGGCCCGGAACGCCTTCTTGCGCGAGGTCCAAGGCCTTTTCTACCGTTGGGCCAAGGCTGTGGAGCCTCTTGATCGACACGGCCCATTTGGTGATCGACGCCATCAACGAAAGCTGGTCGATGTCCTGCAGTGCGCCGCGGCCGCTGAGTAGCGTCGCCGCCGCGCCGCCGAAGATCACGACCGGGGACTGAGCAAGCTGTGCGTTCTTCACGGCTGTCACCGTGTTCGTGACGCCGGGGCCGGCAGTCACCGCAGCAACGCCGGGGACGCCCGTCATGCGCGCGACGGCGTCCGCGGCAAAGATGGCGCTCACCTCGTCGCGCACATCGATGACCTTGATGTCGTTCGCCTCAGCGCCGACGAGAATAGGTGAGATGTGACCACCGCAGAGCGTGAACAATTGCTTCACACCGCGAGATGCGAGGACCCGTCCGATGATCGCGCCTCCGTCGTCCGCCATCACTGGCTCCCAGCTTCCCCGAGCACATGTCGCTCGAGCACGAAACAGGTAAACGTCCCTTCAAACACCTTCTCGGAGTTGACGGTCGCCTCGACAAGCACCTCGTGCTTCCTGCCCAGCGCATCAATCGTTTGCGCGCTGGCGATCAAGTGGTCCCCGCGGCGAACCGGCCTGAGGAAGCGGGTCTGCGCCGCCCCCAAGACCACGTTGGGCTCGTTGACCGCCAGCATCGCCGCATAGTCGGCGACGCCGAAGACAAACCCGCCGTGAACCAGCCCCTGCGCGTCCACGATCATCGAGTCGATGACATCAAGGGCCACCCGCGCGGACCCCTTGTTCAGCTCGACCGCCGTGCCGCAAAAGCGGGGATCGGCTTGGAGGTGGGTCCTGGGCTCCATGGCTGGGCACGATTACACGACCCGGGGGTCGAGAAAAGCGGCCTCGCGGGTCACAGTGGGCATTATCACTTGCCGTGTGGGCTTCGAGGTGTCTAATAGATGACCCAATTACGGCGAGACGGAGGGTCATGTGAACGAGCTTGCGCGTTACCTCATGGAAAACGCAATTATCGACTTCCAGGGCGGAATCACGATCGAGGAAGTCCGGAAGTTCTTGCGCGACGAAGACAGTCGCGAGTCGAGGGCCCTCCTGTCCCGGCTGATCGAGGACAATGGGATGGATGACATGATGGTAACCATTGCTGATTGTCTCAAGGAATACCTCCGAACGGGAATCAATGAGGACATCGTTCGGGCACAACTCACCAGCTACAGCGATTCGTAGGCCCACGGCATTGCCCAGGAATCTCTGCTAGGATCGGCTTCCCATGCGCTGGATGGTATTGTGCGTTTCATTGGGCTTCGCGTTGTTCGGTTGTGAGCGTTCAACGGAAGCCGATAGTGGCCCCAAACAAGGCATTTCGACGGTTAAGCCCGCTCCCGGGGCTTCCAAGGACCCCGTTCGAAGTTTGCCGCAGGTGGACACGAGCGCGCTCGACGAGTTCTCCGAAGGCATTTGGATCGACATGGTCAACGAGCTCCTTTCGCCCTGCGGCGAGCCCGTGAGCGTGGCCCGTTGCATCGTGGAGAGCCGGAAGTGCAAGCGGTGTGTGCCCGCGGCGCGGTACGTTGCCCGGATCGTGGACGACGGGTACTCGCGCGACGAGGTCCGCGAGATGTACCGAATCCGTTACGCCGAGGACACCAAGTTCGACAAGATCACCTCGCACGATTCGCCGCTTCGAGGCTCTCCGATGGCTCGGGTCACGATCTACGAGTTCAGCGACTTCCAGTGCCCCCACTGCAAGACCGCCGCGCCGCTGCTCAAGAAGATCGTCGAGGAGTCCAACGGGAAGGTGAAGGTGGTGTTCAAGCAGTACCCCTTGCTCGGGCACCCGAAGGCGCGCGACGCCTCCAAAGCCGCCATCGCGGCCGACAAGCAGGGCAAGTTCTGGGAGATGCACGACCTGCTCTTCAAGAGCCAGGACGACCTGCAAACCGCGAATCTGGACGACTACGCCAAGAAGCTCGGGCTCGACCTGAAACGGTTCAAGGCGGATATGCAGTCCAAAGAGACGGACAAGAAGATCGACGCCGACATCGCTGAGGGACACGCCGCGGGCGTCGACGCGACCCCCTCGATCTACGTAAACGACCGCCGCTTCGTGTTTCCGCCAGAGCAGTTGCGCCCGTATATACGCGAAGAGTTGGACCAGTGAATCGCTGGCGTGCCTCTTGGCTCGCGCTCGCCCTCCTCGTCGCGTCGCCCGCTAGCGCGCTTACTTCCGGCGATGCCCCGCCCGCCATCGACATGCTCGATCAGGCGGGGGCCAAGGTGGATCTGAACGAGCTCAAAGGGAAGGTCGTGTTGGTCGATTTTTGGGCGTCGTGGTGCGGCCCGTGCCGGCAGGAGATGCCGGTCCTCGAGCAGCTACACAAGAAGTACGCCAAGCAAGGGCTCGTCATCGTCGGTGTCAACATCGACAACAATCCGAAGAAGATGAACAATTTCTTGAAGGGTACGCCGGTGAGCTTCCGCATCGTTCACGATCGCAAGCTCCACGTTGCTTCCAAGTACGAACCCGGGACCATGCCTTCTTCCTACTTCATTGGGAGGGACGGGAAGATTCGGTACGTGCATGAAGGGTTTCGGAAGAAGGACGCGGCCGAATTGGAAGAGCGAATCAAGACGCTCCTGGCCGAAGCAAACTGAGCCGTTCTCCGGTTGTATGGTTGGATCAGCGCTGGGACGCTGCCGTTTTGGGTAGTGCCGCGCCTCGCGCGACGAATGCGCTCAGCTGCTGGGTGACATAGTCGACGACTTCGCAGTCGGCTTCCGTGAACATGTCGCGGGCTACGCCGTTGGCCAGTTGTAGGACGCCGAACATTCGGCCTCGGTGGACCAGGGGGCGGTACAGAAGGGCTCGGACGTCCAGGCCGGGGACGCCGTCGATGTGTTCGTCGTATCGCGGGTCGGCTGCCGCGTCGGCGAGTACGAGCACGGCGTGCTCGGCGAGCGCGCTTGCTGCTGCGAGGAGACCAGAAGAAGACGGGAGTGCCTGGCCTCGTCGAGCGCTCGCGCTGGTGCCTCTTGCGGCCACCACTCGGAATTCATCGGTGTTGATGTCCAGGAGAAAGGCTGCGGTCGCCTCCGACGGCACGAGCTCTTCGAGGAGGTGCACCGCGAACTCGAGCGCTTCGGCGCGGTTCTTGAGGAACAACAAATCGTGGCAGGCTTCGAATGCGACTGCGAGGCGATCCTCGGTGGGAGGAGGTGGCACGCTGCTGATTCTCGGCGCCTCCGATTGGCGGGTATCCTCTTCCAGTGGGAACTCGATTTCGATGCTCTTGTTCCAGTCCTTCCACTCGATGCGTACCACCGGAGAGTGGTCCGGGCTGGTCTTCCAGATGTGATCGAACAACTCGATACGGATGAATTTCGCGCCGCGTTCGCGGCTGATCTCATCCTGCACGCGGCGGAGCAGCTTGGTGGCGAGCTTCTCGCCGGTGCCAGGTTGGAGCGGGACGGGCACAGCATACATGCGTTCGCGGAAATGAATTGGGCTCGAGCTCGTGGGCTTCTCGTCGCGCGAGGCCAACAAGATCAGTTTTTTCTCGACGGTCGCAGGCGGCGGACTGGTGGGCCGCGGGACGCTCGCCCGGCGTCCCCGAAGAGCCTCGGGCGCAGGCGTAGGGGGCCTCATCGCGGACGTGCCGTTCCTCGCTGCGGGTGGGGTCGGAGCGGGGTCCGCAGCCACCGGTGCCTGCATCTCGGGCGTGCTCGGCACCGGCTTCTTGGTGCCGGGCGGCGGGGCGGGCGCTGCGGTGGGGACGATTTGATAGCGTCGGCGTTCCCGCGCGTCCTGGATCGTGACAGTCCCGTTCGGGTTCACGTTGCAGGTCGCGCCGGCCGGGACGCCACCCGGCTCGCCGATCTTGGCGCGACCTCCCTGCAGGGCGGCGGGCCATGTCGGCGCCTCGATGGTCCCCAAGAACAGCGGGTCCGACGCGCCGAGTCGACTGATTTCGACTTTCCAATACTTCGTAGCCACGTGGTGTCGCTGATGCCCCCCAGCATGATACCTGGGATTCGTAGCGAAGTCGCTTCTCCGGCTGGCAATGCTCTGGCGCCTGTTGTAGTAACGGGCCGTGTGGATTCTCGTCATAGGTCGAGAGGGCCTCGAAGATCGTGAAGGGAGCGCCGTAGCGTGCCTTCATGAGCTCGGCTGCGACGTTCAGACCGCCAACCTTTGGGATCGGTTGGACACCGAGGAGCTCGTCAGCAATCCACCGACCGTCGTCCTGATCGAGGCCGGTGACGAGGCCGACGCCGGACGAGCCGCTCTGGTTCGCGTGCGCGCCGTCGAGCCCCTTGAAGAGGTGCCGGTCCTCATCGGTGTCACCCTCAACGCGCTTGCGCGCCTCGACGCGGGTGACGGGTTCGATGATTTCACGTTGATGCCCTACGTGCCGCCAGAACTCTACATGCGCATCCGCCGAGTCGAATGGAGCCGGAGTGAGTTTGCGCAACAGGAGCGAATCAAAATGGGGCCGCTCTGCATCGACCTCGCCGCCCACGAGGTCACCATCGACGGTCGGTCCCGACAGCTCACCCATCAAGAGTTCGCACTTCTCAGCTTCCTTTGCCAGAACCGCGGCCGCGTGTTCTCACGGCGGCAACTCCTTGAGCGTGTCTGGGGCGTCGACTACTACGGCAGCAGCCGCACCGTGGACATTCACGTTCGTCGCCTGCGCATGAAGCTCGGCCACTCCGTGAACAACCTGGAGACCGTTCGCGGGGTTGGCTACAAGATGAAGGAACCGTGATGCTTCCGCCGCTTGCGATTTCGGCAGGTGATCCGGCAGGCGTCGGCCCTGTGGTGACGGCGGCGGCGTTGGCTAGGGGGTTGGGTACCGATCGGGCGCTGGTCTACGGCGATGCTGCGTGGATGGAGCGCGCGCTCCGGCGGTATGGCTTCGAGGCGCTCAAGCACATCGACCCCGCCGACGCGCAGAGCTTGGGTGCGGGCGAAGTTGGGCTCGTGCATGTCGCGGATTGGCCGCTGACGATGGTGCAGGCGAGGGCGGCCACGATCGACGGTGGCGGCGTGCAGCGTGAGGCGCTCGAGGCTGCTTGCGATGCCGCAATCGACGGCACGGCACGCGCGATCGTGACGGGGCCAGTGAGCAAAGAGGCCGTGAGCCTGTCCGGCGTGTCGTTTCGCGGGCAGACGGAACATTTGGCCCGTCGCGCAGGCGTTCACGTCGAGAACGTGACGATGATGTTCCTCGGGCCACGCCTCAAGGTTGCGCTGGTCGCGACCCACTGGGCGATCAAGCGTGTACCGTCGACGGTGACGCGTGAACACATCGAACGGACGGTTCGCCACCTCACCGATGCGCTCTCACGATGGCTGCCTGACGTGAAGCCGTTGCAGATTCACGTTACGGGCCTCAATCCTCACGCGGGGGAAGCTGGCCTACTGGGAACCGAAGAGGAGACCACGATTGGTCCTACGCTCGACGATCTTCGAGAAGAAGCGCCGTACTCGAGTGGCGAGGTGGAGCTGCTGGGCCCGACCCCGGCGGAGGCCGCGTTCCGCTATGCCGCCGACGGACGGACGCACGGGGTCGTGGCGATGTTTCACGACCAGGCCACGATCCCGTCTAAGATTCTCGATTGGGGCGAAGCGGTGAACGTGACATGGGGCCTGCCGTTCGTACGGACGAGCGTCGACCACGGCGTCGCATATGACGCCGCAGCCGCCGGCACAGCATCCGAAAGCGGAATGCTCGCCGCTATCCGAGCTGCCCAACGCCTGACCGGCGGACCGCAGGAATGACGGCAGACATCGTCATTCGAGGAGCCCGCGAGCACAACCTGAAGAACGTGACGGTGAGCCTTCCGAGGGGGCGGATGACGGTCGTTACCGGGCCGAGCGGAAGCGGCAAATCGAGCTTGGTCTTCGACACGTTGTACGCCGAAGGTCAGCGGCGGTACATCGAGTCGCTGAGCGGACACGCGCGTCGCGTCCTGACGAAGCTGAGGCGTCCAGACGTCGACGTCATCGAAGGGCTTTGTCCCGCGATCGCCGTGCGAGAGCACTCGCCTTCACGCAACCCGCGGTCGACGGTGGGCACGCTCACCGAGGTCAACGACTACATGAGGGTGCTTTTTTCGACGGTCGGTGAAGTGCACTGTCCGGTCTGCGGCGAACGGCTGGCGGCGCACTCGGTCGCGCAGGTCGTGCAGGAGGCGTTGCACTTTCCGGAAGGAGCCCGCTTTTCGGTTCTTGCCCCGGTCGTGCGAGCAGGCGCACTCATTCCCAAGGAGCTCGTCGCCGACTTGCGGGGCAAGGGCTTCGTCCGGTTGCGTGTGGATGACGGGGCGGTCGACCTCGAGGATATTGGAACGCCGCGCGCGGGGGTGTCGATCGACGTGGTGATCGACCGACTATCGGTTCGAGAGGGAATCGGATCGCGTCTCGCCGAAGCGGTGGAGCTCGCGTACCAGTTGAGCGGCGGCATCGTTGAGCTCCGCGAGCAGGAAGGCGCACGGCATCGGTTCTCGGAAGGCTACGCGTGCTTTGAGGGCCACGCCTCGATCCCGAGGGTCAGCCCGCAATTGTTTTCGTTCAATACACCGCTTGGCGCTTGCCGGATGTGCGACGGGCTCGGGCGAAGGCGCAGGTTCACAGAGGAGCTGGCGATCACCGACCCGAGCCTGCCATTGCGGCGGGGCGCCGTGACCGCTTGGGGGAAGCCGAACCTTGCCTACTACCGATCGATGCTCGAGAAGATTGGTGCGGCTGGCGTGGACCTGGATGCGCCCTTCGAGAAGATTCAGCCGAAACAGCGACGAATTGCGCTTCAAGGTGGGGCAGGGTTCGAGGGCATTTTGCCCGGGCTCGAGCGCCGCGCCCAAGAGTATGCGCGCCGCAAGCTCGCGGAGGGCGGAGACGAAGAGCGCGTGCTCGAGTTCCTCGACGAGGAGCTGGGGCAGTTTGCGCGAATGGAGACATGTTCCGACTGCGACGGGTCGCGCCTGAACGAGAACGCCCGCTCGGTTCGCATCGACGGCCGGGCCATCAGTGAGGTGGCTGCGTTCGATGTGAGCGCTCTAAGGGACTGGCTCGACGGGGTTCGAATTTCGCCGCAACGCGAAGCGGCGGTACGGCCTCTGCTTCAGTCGATCGGGGATCGCCTTGCGTTCCTCCAGCAGGTGGGTCTCGGGTACCTCAGCCTCGACCGCAGCGCGGGAACCATGTCCGCGGGGGAGGCGCAACGAGTACATCTCGCGACGCAGCTCGGCGCGCGCCTGTCTGGCGTTCTCTACGTGCTCGACGAGCCGACGGCCGGCCTGCATCCCGCCGATGCCAACCGCTTGTTGACCACCCTCGATGAGCTTCGCGGTCTCGGAAACACTCTGGTCGTAGTCGAGCACGACGAGCAGACGATGCGGGCCGCCGATCACTTGGTCGAGATGGGTCCGGGTGCGGGCGAGCATGGAGGCCATGTGGTCGCCGAAGGCAACGTCGAGGCGTTTGCGGCGAACGAGGAGTCGTTGACCGGTGCGTATCTATCGGGGCGCCGGAGTGTGGCCACGCCGGCGCAACGCAGGGAAGGCGGGAGCTCGATCGGCGTTCGCGTTGCAGAGCTTCACAACTTGCGAGACGTCCACGCAGAGTTCCCGTTGCGCTCCCTTTGCTGCGTGACCGGGGTGAGCGGTAGCGGCAAGAGCTCGCTCGTCGTCGGCGCGCTTCTGCCGTCGGTGCGGGCAAAGCTCGGACTGAGCGCCGAGGTGCCTCTGGGTGTTTCGGTTGAAGGCGGGGAGGGGCTTGCTCGCGTGTCGTTCGTCGACGCGACGCCGATCGGACGGAGCCCGCGCTCGAACCCCGCAACCTATCTCGGTTTGCTCGGGCCGCTAAGAGAGCTCTTTGCCGGGCTGCCTGAGGCTCGTGCGCGCGGCTATCGCGCAGGCCGTTTCAGTTTCAACGTCAAAGGCGGCCGATGCGAGCCGTGCAAAGGCGAGGGCGTTCAGCGCATCGCAATGCAACTCCTGCCCGATGCCGAGATCGAATGCGAGGTTTGTGCCGGCCGCCGATACAACGACGAGACGCTTCAGATCCGCTATCGCGGCTTGAACATCGCAGAAGTGCTGGCGCTCCCAGTCGAAGAGGCCCGCACACTGTTTGAGGCGGTACCCGCCATCCGCTCCCGCCTCGACGCCCTGCGCCGCGTCGGCCTCGGGTACCTCGCCCTCGGCCGCCGCTCGACTACGCTGAGCAGCGGTGAGGCACAACGCATCAAACTCGCGCGCGACCTGGCACAACCCGCACGCACACCCACTCTCTACATCTTCGACGAGCCCACCCGCGGTTTGCACTTCGTTGACGTCGAGCAACTAGTCACCATTTTCCACCAACTGGTAGACGACGGCCACACCGTCATCGCGGTTGAGCACCAACTGGATGTGATCCGCAATGCGGATTACGTGATCGACTTGGGGCCGGGATCGGGGCCGGACGGGGGGAAGGTGGTTGCGGCGGGGACGCCGGAGGAGGTGCGGGGGAGCGGATCGGTGACTGGGAGGTACATTTAGCCGAGGCCGAGGCCGAGGCAGGGGCCGGGTCAGTGACAGCGTCAGCGCCAGCGTCAGTGCCCAGCGTCAGCGCCGGTGCTCAGCGTCAGCGCCCAGCGTCAGCCGCTGGCGTTTAGGGAGCGGCTGAAGGTGTCGCCTACCGTCACGCAGGCCTCACGGATCTCCAGCTCGCCGCCGACCAGGATCGCCAGCGGGTTGACCTCGACGGCTTCGATCTCCCCGCGCCACTGGTGCACGAACGCGGCTAGGCGCATCAGGACATCTCCGATGGCGCTTACTGCCTTGCTTCGCTCCGGCGTCGTGCCTTGGAGGAGTAGAGAGCTGCCTTGCAGGCGGAGCAGGACCCGTTCGAGGGCCTTCGCCGTGGCTGGCAGCACGGTTTGGGTCGTGTCGGCGGATGCCCGTCCGTGTGGATCCGCAAAACCAATTTCGGCCAGAACTGGGCCTGCGGCGAGGGGCTCCATCCGGACGCGAAGCAGGGTTCGCGCCATCGTGGACGCACTTACGGTCACTCCGAGGAGCCTGGCGTCGGGCGAGCGGGTCTTGGCAATGGCCATGAGCTGGCGGAACGCATCGCGCGCTTGGCCGGCGGAAAAGACCTCGACAGCCAAGTCGGGGTGGTCCCACAGCCTGAGATCGGGTGACGCCAAAGCGACACGCACTGGGAAACCAATCCTGGCCGCTTCGGATGCCGCGCGCGACGGCGTGGCGCAGAGTTCCTCGATCGGCAGCGGAACGTCATAGGGCTCGAGGGCTGCCTTGCTGGCGGGATCCGACAGGGCTCGTTTGGGTCCGAGGAGCACCTCGAGGACGGCGTCCGCCTCGACCCCTTGGACGACGGGGACCTTTGGGCGTGACGGGTCCTGAGAGGCGCGCATCGCCCGGAGCGCGGGAGCCACGTTGCGCGGGGAGCCGATCAGCGTGCGCTCCGCCCCGTCGCCCTCGTGTGCGATCAGGCCGTCGTCGACCCGGACGAATCTGCCGTCACTCCGGTGGCTCACGGTGTCGCCGAGTCGCACCCGGTCGACCGCGGGAAGCTCCTTCGTCGTAGCCGCCCATGGGCGCTCCGTCGCCAGTTCCAGCAGAGCTGCCACCGCTGCCAGGGGGCCGGTCTCGTGGACCGCTGGCAGGCCCAGATCGTGGAGCAGACCCAACGCCTGTGGGCCGATGACGGCGACGGGGACCTTCTGCTTGTGGGCACGCATTGCCTCGGACAGCCGAACCACCACATCTGGGGCCAGCGGTTCCTTGACCGCAAGGCCCACCGGCGTACCCAGGCTCAGGGCTTCGAGCACCCCTTCCCACGGGTGGTCGCGCACCTCAGGCTTCACGGGCAAACCGATCCGCTCAGCGTCGCGCGCCACATCGACTGCCAGCTCGGGGCAGTCACAGAAAATGCTCCACGCCTTCGGCATTGCCGTCCGCTGAAGGATACCCCCGGCGCGCCTCCGCGCCCACTTCCTCGAATCCGGACCCCAACGGGAATTGCCTAGTGTGCTCCAATAGGTCGATCCCAAACATCGGATCAGCTGTAGCTTTGTCGCGACGCGAGCTTGACGCCCCGAACAGCGCGGTGATAATCCGGGCTCGGCCGATGTAAGCCCCCTTACCAAGGGGGAAATCAGGCGGTGGGGGTCATTCTGAGGAGAGTCGCGAAATGCGTCTGAAGCTGATTGCGGGCAACCTCGCTATCGTGCTCCTGGTGGGGTTGGGGTCGTATCTGGTCGTACGCACCCAGCTCCGAGCCGAGCTTTCGAGGCAGCTCAAGGACGGTATCGGAAACGATTCTGAGCTGTTTGCACGGTCGTGGCGCGCGAACGGGGCCCGCCTAGGCGAGGGGGTGTCGAGCCGTGCGGCCAGTAATTCCGTGCGGAACGTTTTCACTGCGTCCGGCGAGACCAAGCGTCGGCGCCGCGGGTTCGACGCCGCTCAGGATGTTTCCAAATGGTTCCAGGATCCGGCCCGGGGACGTCGCGAGCGGCCGCACATCGTCGCCGTCATCGATGAGACCGGCCGCGTCATCGCGCGTGATACCGATCCCAATCGAATGTTTGGCGAGCCGTTACTCAGTGAGGTTCCAGTTCTTCGAACGGTTCTCGAGCGTGGCGCTTCGCGCTACGGCGTTTGGCATCGCCACAACAAACTCCTCCAGGTCGGCGTCGCGGCCGTGCGCAATGACCAAGGCGGCGTCGTCGGCGCGCTGCTCGTCGGGTACGACCTTTCGAATGGCTTCGCCCAACAGGAAGCCGCGCTCATCGGCGACGACGTGCTGTTCATCATGGCCGAGCGCATCTACAGCACGTCGACACCCGTCGACCTTCGCGATGCGCTGCAAGAGGCCCTCTACGCGGAGCCACTCGACAACGACACCAAAGCCGCACTTCAGGGAAAGCCGACGCTGCCGTGGACCGCGACGCTCGCCGGCGAAGCGTACCTGGGGATTACCGCTGCGCTCCCGATGGCCCGCGACGTCGAGGCCGGATACGTCGTGTTGGCCCATCATGGCAAACACACGGCGCTTGCCGGAGTAGCGAACATAATCCTTTGGCTCACGTTGCTGGGGCTCGTGGGGGTCGCGATCTATGGGTTCATCATTTCCAACAGCATCATGGATCCGATCGAGCAGATGGAAGATGACATCCTCGCGGTCATCAACGGCCGAGGCGATGTTCGTTTGGAGGTGGAAACCGCCGAGCTCGGGGGCCTGTCCTATCGGGTCAATCAGCTCATCAACTTGTTCACGGGTGTCGCCGAGGAAGACGACGAGGGGCGGGCGGTGACAAGCAGCGGGGGCTGGGAAGCGGTGAGCGCTGCCGGCCCGGACCCAGGGTCGCGGCCGAGCTCAGACGAACCGATTCAGAGCGACGACCCACAGGCTGCAGCGCTCGCGGCGCTTCCCGAAGGCCAGTACTACGCCCTGCTTTATCAAGACTACGTGCTGGCCAAGGAGTCCGTGGGCGAAGATATTTCAAACGTTCCACAGGAGCGCTTCATCGAGCGGATCAGAGGCAATGCTGCGCACCTTGCCAAGAAGCACGGGGCGCAAATGGTGCGCTTCAAGGTCGAAACTGTCGGCGGCCAGGTGAATCTGAAGCCTGTAGTCATCCACTAGGCCCTTGCGTTTGATGCCACGGCGGCATCTCGTTGCGCCGCCCGTCCGTTCGGCCTAGTTGTTCTCCCGTCATGGGGCTTTTCGATGTGTTCAAAGGTGGCGGGGGCGGGCTCTCGAAGCACGTCGCGCGCGTTGCAAACAAGCGCGCTCAGAAACACGAGCGATGGGAATCCATCCAAGCGCTCGCGAGCGACGGTTCCGACGACGCACTTCGCGCGCTCCTAACGCGGTTCACCATTCGCGTGGACCCGAGCATCACTGATGGCGAGGAAAAGAACGCAGCATTTCTTGGCGTCGTGCAGAACGGCGAGGCAGCCCTCGGGCCCGTGCGCGATTTTCTCGATTCGTCCGAGACCTTGGCCTGGCCGCTCAAGATCCTGAAGGAGCTGCAGAGCGAGGAGGAGGTCACCACGATCCTGCTCGAATTGCTCTCCAAGATGGACACCGAGTATCAACGCGATCCTCAAAAAAAGATCGATGTCATCGCCAGCTTCGAGGAGCGCAAGGACCCTCGCATCGTCGAAGCCGTAACCCGCTTCTTCGAAGACATGAACGAGACGGTTCGCTTCTATGCATCCGGGGCAATCCTTGCCCAAGACGAAGCCGACGCCGCCCTCGAGGCGATGACGAACGCCTTGCTAGTGGAAGAGAGCGTGCGCGTGAGAATGCGAATGCTCGACGGCTACATCGCCCGCGGCTGGACCTTGGGCGACGTGAAGGACGAGGCCTCCAAGAAAATGCCAAACGGCTACACGCTAGGCAAAAAGGGCGAAGTCCGAAAGAAATAACCAAGCAGCGTCAACCGGCTCACCGGAGAACGGCACGCGACGCACGTGCTCGCGCTCGGGAGCCCCGTCGCCACGGCTCCACACGTCGACATACGGCTAGGCGCCGACCCAATCGCTGTGCCGCACATCGCGAGCCGTTCTCCTATGTAGAAGTCGACGTACGAAGGTCACAGTGGGACGCGGTGAGTTGGCCATTGTCGTATGGAGGGACACGGGGGAACGCGATGCGCGGATCCAGCGGCGTAGCGAGTGACAAGCGGCCATGGAAGCAACCACTGCCGATTGGCGCGAGCGCCGAGGGGCGGCGTGCGTGGCCTCAGGCCCCAAGTTTATCCGGCCACATTTGCAGGCCGCCCCGTCCGCGGGATGTGCGTGTCGCGTTCCCCCGTGTCCCGGTTGCTCCGAGCACGTGCGTCGCGTGCCGTTCTCCGGTGACTCAGTCCGTAGTCTTCATCTTCGGCGGTAGCACGAAGATCAGACCGACGCTGAACATGCTGTTGAACTGGTTGATCCGATCGTTGCTGTCGATCTGGCCGTCGTTGTTGTTGTCGGTGCCGCCGGTGTTGTACTTGAACGGGATGCCGCGCCAGCGGAAGGAGACGCCCAGGAAGTCTCGGAAGAAGGCGTTAAACGCCACGCCGAAGGAAGGTGCGATGACCGTGCGCTTGGATCGCGCAAGCTGGCTTTCGAGGCACCCCGTATCCATCGGGTTCCCCGCGATTTGGCAGAACGCGACGTCGCCCGGAGAGGGTTGGCCGACCGCGTCCGCGCGCTCTTCAACCCCAACGAAGGCTGCACCGACGAAGAAGTCGAGGTCGGCGTCGAAGAAGATCTTCTGGAACATCGCGAGCTTGCCGCGGAAAGGCACGAGGTGGAGGTCTACGCCAGACCACCAGTTGATTCGGCCGGTCTGGTCCGGGAAGCGCTCCCTGCTGGGCAGGTCCAGGCGGTTTGCATTCGTCGTGACGCCCTTCGATTGGACTTCCTTGGCCAGATTGGTGTCGAGCGTCGCGACCGAGTAGCCGCCCCAGCCACCGATGCCGAGCCAATCCAAGAAGTGGAATCGGAGCTCGCCGCCCACGATCAGCGATCGGGAGTATTCGTCGCCGATGGTGAATGCGAACAACGGCTCGACGTGGAGGCGCATGTCACGCCAGAGACGGAGCTTCTTGACGGCGGGAGCGTCAGCTAGCGGCCCGCTCACGTGGACGTCCTGTGCGCTCGCCGAGCTTGCACCGCGGCGCAAACCGTCACCCAACAGCAGGCACAACGACAAGGCCGCCACAAAGCTGATTCGCGAAAGCGTCTGTTTTGCGAGCATCATCATTTCGGTAGCCGATATTCGAATTTGACCGGTAGGAAGACCGTGAAGCCAAGCTGTATCGAAGTGTTGGCGACGAAGGTCGAATCCGACTGGAGCCAGGTCGACGAATCGCTGGGATTGCCCGGATCCACATCGACGTTCTCAAACTGGTCGGGCCACATGTAGGCGCGGAACTCCGTGAAGAAGGTCAGGTACCGCGTCAGGAAGATGCGCAAACCGGCGCCCACGTTGAACGCGACGTTGGTCTGCCAGTCGAAGCTACGAACGGCGGGATCGAATACGGGAATCGGCTGGGTGCGCATGAAGCCGACACCGCCGATGAGATACGAGTCCCATTGGAAGATCTTCTTCCGGACCTTGAACTTGCCGTAGAATGGGACGTAGGTGAAGTTCACCCACGCTCCCATCTGCCAGTCGTTGATCGGTACGCCGAGTCGAAACTGGTTCTGGATTCGCGGGATGATATCGGTGCCGCGTTCGAGTGGGTTCGTCCCCCAGTCGTACCAGATGAAGTTGAACCCGAGCGCCAGGACGTTGGTGAACCAATAGTTGACCCCCAAGCCCAGCCCGTAGTGCTTCAGGTATGGGTCGTTCAGTGAAAAAGCGACCGACGGCGCCAGCTCGAGGCGCTTCAGGCGAAGCGCGTAGATCTGCTGGACGGCGTAGATCTCCTCGGCGATCTCCTCGCGCTGAGGCGCGGACTCGACCGGACCGTCTTCGGAATCGTCGCCAGCGGCGAGTTCTTCGAAGAGATCGCTTTGGCTCTTCGACTCCTTGGCGGGCTTGGATTCCTCCTCATCGACCTCGTCGAGAGAGAACTCCATCTGGGCCTGGACCGCCGTCGGAAACGCCGTCAGAAGCGCCGCCAATAGTAGCGCAATCCCCCCAAAATCTCGCATCGGCCTCTGGCCTTCCCCCCTGAGTGCCCCAGTCCCCCACCGTAGCAACTCGCTGAAATCACCTAACAAGTGTCCGTTTCCACTCGGACGACAAGACTATACCATGGCGAAACTGGCACTACCAAATCCGGCACCGATTTTCGGAGCAATTTTTGGTAGTGGCGCGGGGTCAGCTGGCGTTGGCTGCGTCTGCTGAGGGATCGAGCGCCTCGTCCGGAGACTCGAAAAGGGCCTCCACGAACGCCTCGGCGCTAAATGCCTTTAGATCTTCGACCTTCTCGCCAACGCCGATGAACTCGATCGGGATCTGGTGCTGGTCGACTATTCCGAGAATCACGCCGCCTTTGGCCGTGCCATCGAGCTTGGTGAGCACGATGCCGCTGAGCGGAAGCGCATCCTTGAAGAGCTGGGTTTGCTGAATCGCGTTCTGCCCGGTGGTGGCGTCGAGCACGAGCAGGACGTGGTCGGCCGGACGGCCAAGCGCCTTCTCGACGGTGCGCCCGAGCTTCTTCAGCTCGTCCATGAGAGGGACCTTCGTGTGAAGGCGTCCCGCGGTGTCCGCGATCACGATGTCAATGCCGTCGCCTTTGGCTTTTTCGATCGCGTCGAAGATCACCGAGCCGGGATCTGCGCGGTCCTTGCCTTTCACGACCTCGCACCCCACGCGTCGGCCCCACACCTCGAGCTGCGTGACCGCTGCGGCGCGGAACGTGTCGCCTGCGCCGAGCAGCAGCGTCTTCCCTTGGCGATCGAAGCGGCTCGCGAGCTTACCGATGGTCGTGGTCTTGCCGACGCCGTTCACGCCGACGACCAGGATAACCGTCGGCGTCTGGTTGACCACGAGGCCTTGGCCGCTCGACGCGAGGATGCTTCTTGCCTCTTCGCGAATCGCCGCCCAAGCAGCGTCGGCAGACGAGAGCCGTCCTCCGTTCATCTGCGTGCGAAGCGCTTCGAGGATGCGCTCGGTCGTATGGACGCCGACGTCCGCCGTAATCAGTACTTCCTCCACCTCCTCGAGGATCGAGGCGTCGAGCTCTCGGTCACGTCGAAACACACCAGCGAGGCGCGAGACTAGATTACCCCGGGTCGCCTTGAGCCCGCTCCGGAATGCTCCGAGATCCGGAGGCGGGGCCGGTGGGGGTGTGACCCTGGCCTCCGGCGGCGGCACCAAATCTTCGAGCTGAAGCGGCTGCGTCGGCTCGGGCTCGGCCTCGACGGTGATCTTGGGGCGCTCGTCGACAAGGGCCTCGGGCGGTGGTGGAGGCGGCTCGAGCGGGAGCTCTTGCTTCTTCCGGCTACGGACCAGCCCGATGATGATGCCGATCACGAACAGCGCGGCAACAGCCGCGATCGCCGCGAGCGTGGTTGGGTTGTTTAGATCTAGTGACTCCATTCGACTTCTATCATCCCCCTACGGCCGTTGGGACCGCCGCAATATAGAGAGGCGAGCACCGGGCAGTCAACGTGGCCGCGGTCGACCGAATCGGTTGCCGTCGCGGGTCCCCGCCTGTGATAATGAAATCATGGGGGAAGGCGGCATCTGTTGAGGGGGCAAATCGGCCGATGCCATGGATGGCGAGTACTGGTCGCCGGTGTGCTCCTTTTCGCCAGCACGGCGCAGGCGGATGCACGGCACGACTACCTGTTGGGTTTGCTCCGCAATTCGGATGCTTTTCGCGTTCGGGCGCAGGCCGCACTGTCACTTGGCCAGTTGGAGCCGACTCACAAGGCGGTCGTGGCACTCGAGCGGGCCATCCGGGACAGGCATCCCGCCGTACGCGTGTCCGCGATAGCGTCGTTGCGGAGGTTGGGCGCGAAGGACTCGCTCCCTGTCGTCGAAGAGGCAACGCGAGACAAGAACAAGGCGGTTCGTAGAGCCGCGCTCGAGGCGGCAGCGCAGTTGCGTACCATCGGCGAGCGAGAGCGAGGGCCGGGCGAGCCTCAGTACCTGGTAGCCGTTGGCATGCCGGGCGCCAAGGCGGAACGGGTTTCTCGGCAGATGCTATTCGACGCGCGGATCTACTTATCCGAGCAGCTACTCGCGCTCAACGGGGTCGAGCTCGCTCCAGATGATCTGACCCCAGCCGACGCCAAGCGGGAGATCGCGCGGCGCAAGCTCTACGGGTACTACCTCGAGAGCTCGATCGTGAGCCTCGAGCCGAAGGGGGCCGGCGTGAGGGCCGTCGTTTCGATCATCGTACTGTCGTACCCCGGGCGCGACATGCGCGGGATGCTGCGAGGCGCCGCGACGGCGTCCGGCCGCTACAGTGCGGAGACCGCAGAGCAAGCAGTTGAAGGCGCCTTCGTGGGCGCACTCCGTCGACTCCCCACGGTGCTTGCGGCAGCCAAGGGGAGGGGAAGCCTTTGACTGGCGAAGAACGATGGGCGTAGGAAGTGAGAGACGCGATGAGCGATAAGACACAACGCAGGATGCGAAACTACCTGATCGATCGGCGCTTTCAGCTGAAGTACACCGGCATGGTGCTGTTGGTTACCGTGTCGGTGGCGAGCGGACTTGGCTACGTCGCGTACCGTTTCTCTCTAGGCCAAACCGAGGCCCTGACAGCGCAGATCATGGCGCAGCCCGATCTCGATGCGCACACCGCGAGCGATCTCGAGGAGTTTGCTCAGCAAGAGGATCGTAAGATTCGTAACGCCATTCTTGCGGGCGTGTTGTTACTGACGCTTGCGTTGGGCCTCACCGGCATCATCGTGACCCACCGTGTGGTTGGGCCAGTGTACCGCATGAGGCGGCTCTTCCAACACGTGGGTGACGGGAAGATCGAGATCACGACGGGGATCCGAAAGGGAGACGAGCTCCAGGAGCTGTATCATTCGTTTGCCGAAATGATCGAAGCGCTTCGCGACCAACGTGGCGAGGACATCGAGCAGCTCGAGAAGACGCTGATCAACATGGAATCGGCAGGCGTGCAGTCGGCGTACATTACGGAGCTGCGAGCCGTCCTCGAACGAATCCGGAAGACAGTGGACTGACGGCCGGGGCCCGGAGGAACGCGACACGCAAGTCTACACGATCGGAGAACGGCACGCGACGCACGTGCTCGCAATTGGGAGCCCCGTCGCCACGGCTCCACACGTCGACATACGGCTAGGCGCCGACCCAATCGCTGTGCCGCACATCGCGAGCCGTTCTCCTATGTAGAAGTCGACGTACGGAGAGCACGTCGGGCATGGTGGATTCCCCATTGTCGTATGGAGGGGCACGGCGGAACGCGATGTGGGGGTTCGGCGGCGTGTGAGTGACAAGCGGCCAAGACAGCAACCACGGCCGATTGGCGCGAGCTCCGAGGGGCGCCTTGCGTGGCCCCGCGCCCCCAGTCCCTCCGGCCACCTTTGCAAGGCGCCCCGTCCGCAGAAGCCCCACATCGCGTTCCGCCGTGTCCCGGTTGCTTCGAGCACGTGCCTCGCGTGCCGTTCTCCGGTGGTTGAGTTGATGCTCTGTGGGGTAGGGTTCGGGCATGCGCGTACTGAAACTGTCCGTTCTGATACTCCTGGCTCTCGTCGTAGTTGTCGTCGGGATCGGGTCCATTCTTCCGAGGGACTTCGCCGTCGCGCGAGCGATCGAGATCAACGCGTCCCCGGAGGTTGTGTTCGACGAGGTGATCTCATTGCGTAAATGGGATGCATGGTCGCCGTGGCTCGCGCGTGACCCTTCGATCGAAAACACCTACTCGGGGCCCGTAGCGGGGGTGGGCGCCAAGGTCACTTGGACGAGTGAGAAGTCGGGGGACGGGACGCAGATGATCACGTTAAGTCACCGACCGAAGAGAATCGAAACCTCCCTCGACTTTGGCGATATGGGTCAACCGAAGGCCTATTGGACCTTCGAGCCCAGCGGCGGGGGCGTGAAGGTGACGTGGGGTTTGACCGGAACGACCTCGGGCCCGCTCGGCGGCTACTTCGCAAGGATGATGGACGGCTGGGTAGGCGCCGACTACGAGGACGGGCTTGCGCGGTTGAAGAAGGTGATCGAAGCGCAGTCGGCTGGCGAGTAGCGCGGCGTCAGCGTCAGTGACCGGTCACTCCGATCTGAACGGGAACGACACGTTCTCGTAGTACTCGACCCTTGGCTCGCCACCCGGCCCGTCGAACACTACCGCCGCCGCATCGATCCGCGCATGCACACGCCCCAGCTTTTCACGCCGCAACCACATCGCGGTCGCCCGCCTCACGCGCGCAAGCTTCTTCCCGCTGATCGTCTCAGCCGGAAACACCGGGTGCGCGCTTGCGCGCGAACGCACTTCGCATACGATCACCAGCGACCCGCGCCTCGCGATCACGTCGAGCTCTAGTCGGCCGACCTGTACATTGCGTCCGCAGATCAGAAAGCCGCGTTCCTCCAGCAACGACGCAACGAGGTCTTCGGCTCGGCGCGCGAGTGCAGCTCTCTTATTCGACTTCGAGGAGCGGGTCGCGGACGCAGTAGCTTCCGCGTAGGCCGTCACCGCCGGTTTCGAGGACTTCCTCGCAGATGAAGCCGCCTGGGCAGTCGCATGTGGGCAGGCCGCTTTCGGCGGGTGCGCCGCATCGGCAGGAGCAGTAGACGCTGCGCTCGACCTCGTTTTCGGACACGCACGTGGAGGGCTCGCCTTCGGTGTCTTTCGGGCAGTCCGGTTGGAGGTTGTTCGGGTCACCGTCGAGTTCTCGGACAAGGCACACGCGCGTTGCGCACTGGACCGAACTCGTCTCGAGATAGGTCTCGGAGGCCAAGAACCCGCCTTCGGGCACTGCTTCGGGCACGCATGGGTCGCCCACGGCGCTGGTTGAACAGCCCGATGCAGCCAGCCACAGCAGCGAGATCGCTACAAACCCCATCAATTCAAGCAATTTCTTACGCATCATGTCCCCCTAAGAACCCCCCGGCCATCCACAGCATAACGGCAATAAGAGATCGGACCCAAACTTCCCCTGCCGTCGGGGGTCAGAAAGGGGAGACGCGGGGCAAACCTGCGCCTCACACTGAATTTGTCATCACTATGCGCCGGTTTCCAGTCTCAATTGCAGTAAGCCCGTCAAAAGCACAATGGGTCTATACCTTGACGACCCCTTCGGCTGCTTTCTATGATGGTACGCGAGCGGGCCGGAAGGGGCTGGTTTCGTTCGAATTTTGGGGGTCAGGGGAACTTGGAAAACCGAGCTTCCGCACGAAGGAGCGCTTTATGAAGGGGATCCGCTTTATGGCGGCGCCTGTGTTGGTCTGCGGTCTGGCGATGTCCATGCCGGCTGCTGCGCAGGACATGAGCTTTGGTCTCGAGGAGACCGGGCAGAGCCGCGCACCCGTCAAGCTCGGCAAACCGTCGAAGCGGCTTGCCGAAGCGTTGAGCGCATTCGAGGGCAAGAAGTACGAAGCCGCTGCAATGGGCTTCGAGCGCGTGTCGGCCGGCAAGTCCAAAGATGGTCGCGGCAATCGTCAGCGCGCGCAGTTCTTGCTCGGTCAGTCGCTCTACCACATGGGCTACCATCAGCCGGCGCTCATGGTGTTCGACGACATCAGCGCGCAGGGTCCCGGGCATCTTTACTTCAGCGAGACGCTCGAGTGGCTCGGGCAGTTGGCGTCGAAGCTTCCGGAGTCATCGGGGATCATCGAGAAGGTCGGCCGCTACGGAATCGGCGCGCTCGAGGAGTTCAAAGAGAAGAACGCGGGCCTCTACAACCAGCTTCTCTACCTGATGGGGCGCCATCTCTACGCGCAGGCTTCATTCCGTCAGGCGATTGATGTCTTTCAGGAGGTCGACTCGAAGTCCGCGCAGTACAGCTACGCGAAGTTCTTCGAAGGCATTTCCTTCGTCCGTATGCGCAAGGCCCGGCCGGCCATCGCTTCGTTCCGTTCGATTCTAGAGGCGATCGATGCCGGTGACGTCGAGGGCGTCGACGAGGGCCGCATGCGCAACCTTGCGTGGATCTCGCTTGCTCGCGTCTACTACACCGCGGCCAACCAGGGGAAGGGCGGCCAAATCGACGGCATACTTCTTGGGCAGTCGGTCGAGTCGTGGACGAGGGTCGAGCAGGCCAGCGAATACTGGCTCGATTCACTTTTCGAGTCGTCGTGGGCGTTCTTTCTCGCGGATGAGTATTCCCGCGCGCTCGGCAACGTACACACACTGTACTCGCCGTACTTTGAGGACTCGTTCTACCCCGAGGCGCTCGTGCTCAAGGCGGTCACGTTCTTCGTGAACTGTCAGGTCGACAACGCCGAAGCCACGGTGGCCCAGTACCACGATCGCTACGACCCGGTGAAGCGGGAGCTCGACGCGGTGCTCCGAAAGCACCAAGACAATGCCGACTTCTTCGAGTTCCTGAAGAAGGTTCGGGCCGGCCAGGCGGACCTCTCGCCTCGCGTTCGTCCGATCGTGGCGTCCGCTCTGAGCGACCGCACGGTGCTTCAGCACCTCGAGTACGTCGCGATCCTCGACGGAGAAGAGGCACGTCTCGGGCAGTCGGGTGAGAAGTTCCAGGGCTCGCCTGTTGGCGGGAAGATTCTCGAAGACGTGTCGCTCGCGAGAGCGTTCGCTGTCGATCAGGCAGGAGACCTCGCACGCGGCCGCTACAAGCGACTGATTCGTGAGCTGAGGGATCTCAGCAATCAGGTCGACACGGTGGAGCTCGAGATCGCGACCTTCCGTCGTGGTCAGATCGATCAGGAGCTCCAGCAGCAGATGTCGCTCGCCAAGAAGTCGAAGGGCGGTGACGTGAACGTGGACGAGGAACATCAGCTCTGGCCGTTCAATGGGGAGTGGTGGCGAGATGAGCTCGGGTTCTATCGACAACAGGTGACCAACCTATGCACGCGCTAACAAAATCGAAGTACGCGGCGAGCCTCCTTTGCGGGTTGCTTGCGGTGGTAATGGGGGGCGAGGCCGCGGCGGAGCAAGCGCCGATGAGCACTGCCCCGATGTGCATTCCGGAGAGCACCGAGCGAGCGATCGTGGCGTGTCCGGCCGGAGCTCGGAAGGAAGTCGCGAAAGAGGGCGGGAACGCCCCGGTCTCGCGCATGAAAGCGGCGGAGCCGAAGAAGGCCAAGTGGCAAGGTCCGACGGGGCCTTCGCTCCAAATCGACCTCAGCACGCGGCTCGGGCGGGAGCAGACACGGGCGAGGGCCGAAAACCTGCTCGAGCGGGAGATCGCCATTCTTCAGCGGCTCGTCAAGAACAGCGCGGACGATGACCCGCGTCGGCCGGAGGTCTTGTTGCGTCTCGCCGAGACGCAGTTCGAGATGCAGATCGCGAAGAACGCGAAGGTTCGTTCGTTCGACGACCCGATCTACGAGGCGTGCACGCGGGACAAGGACAAAGCGCGGTGCAAGCATGCCCGCGACGGCCAAAAGGCGGCTCAAGCCGACCTCGACAAGATCCGCGAGAACAGCATTCGGACCTACGCGACGCTCGTTCGCGACCATCCAAATTTTCAGCGGATGGACGAGGTCTTGTTCTCGCTGGCGTTTGCGCTCCAGGAGCTCGACCAGTTCGACAAGGCCCGCTCGGTCTACCGACGACTGATCAAGGACCATCCGAGGAGTCGCTTCGTACCGAATGCTTATCTGTCGTTCGCGGAGTACTACTTCAACGACAGCGACATGGACGCCGCGGCGAAGTTCTACCGCAAGGTCCTCGACTTCCCGCCGAAGCGAAACTCGGTCTACGGGTATGCCCTCTACAAGATCGCTTGGGTCGAATACAACCGCGAGCGCTACCGGCAGTCCTTGCAGGGCTTCGTCGACATCCTCGAGTTTGCCCGCAAGAACAAGTACGCCAACGACGCCAAGAACCTCGCGCGTCAGGCCCGCAAGGAGCTGGTGCTGCCGTACTCGCACTACGGTTCGCCCGGGAAGGCCCTCGATTTCTTCCGGCGGTACTCCAAGAGCGATGCCGAGGCTCACGAGATGCTCGAGAACCTTGCCGAACTCTACTACGACACCGGCCAATGGCCGCAGGCGATCACCGTCTACCACAAGCTCATGGCCGACGCGCCGCGCAGTAACTCGCTTTGCGATTGGCAGACCAAGGTCGCGAGCGCCGTGATTTCGTCGCGACCCAAGCAGGACCAGATCGTCGAGCTCAAGCGCCTCGTCGACATCTACCGGACCTATAAGAAGGGCGGCAAGCCCCCGGCCAAGGTCGAAGAGTGCAAGGTGGAAACCGCCACCACGATGCTCTGGCTCGGGACTTCCTGGCACCGAGAGGCGGTCGGCACCGATGCGTCTCCGGGCACCAAGAATAAGAGGACCATGTCGCAGGCCGCCGTTCTCTACAGGACGCTGCTCAAAGAGTTCCCCGATATGGAGCGAATGAAGTTCGCGAATATCGACAAACGCGACTGGCCGACCAAGTACAAGCTTTCGTACTTCTATGCCGAGCTCCTTTGGAAGATGGAGGAGTGGGGCCAGTGCGGGCCGGCGTTTGACCGCGTCGTCGAGCAGAACTCGCAGGGTGAGTTTACGAGCGACGCCGCATACGCCGCGGTGCTTTGCTACAACAATCTCTACCAGCAGCAGTATGTGCCGCGCGAGACCAAGACGAAGTTCATCAGCAAGAGCGACCAGCAGGCCATGAAGAACGCCAAGGCCGCGCCGAAGAACAAGTTCGCACCCAAGAAGCTCACGCCGCTTCAGGAGGGCATGCTCCAGGCGTTCAATCGGTACTTGTGTTACGTCGATAAGGCGGAAGATCTATCGACGATCAAGTACCGCCGGGCCCGCATCTACTACGAGGCCAATCGCTTCGAAGAGGCCGCCGTGCTCTTCCGGGACATTGCGTTCAACCACAAGGACAGTGAGCTCTCGGAGTACGCGGCGAACCTCTATCTCGATTGCCTCAACGTGCTAGGCACGCAGCTTGCGCAGCCGCGTGTTGCCTGTGTTCAGGAGCTCAGTGCGGCGATCGACCCGATGTCGGCATCGTTCTGCGGCACAGAACAATTGGCCGACGAGCACCCTGATCTTTGCGGGACGCTCGGCAACTTGCAGTGCCAGGTCCGTCGTAAGGAAGCGGAAACCTATCAGAAGACGCAGCAGTTCAAGAAGGCTGCTGCGACGTACGTCCGTATCTTCCGGCGCCACGAGGAGTGCGGCGAGATGGACGAGATGCTCTACAATGCCGCGATCAACTTCGAGGCTGCGCATTTGCTTGGTCGCGCCATCCAGGTGCGCACCGTGCTCATCGAGCGCTTCCCAGAGAGCAAGCTTTCCAAGAAGGCCGTCTATCTAATCGGGCAAAACTTCCAGGCACTCGCGTACTACGAGCAAGCGGCCAAGTACTACGAGCAGTTCGCCCGAAAGTTCCCCGGGGAGGACGGCAAGCGCTGCACGGCGGAGGACAAGAGGAACGGAGTGTGTCCAAACGCCATCGAAGGCTTGGAGCAGGCGACCTTCTTCCGCATTGGCCTTGGCGACGACAAGGCAGCCATGGAGGACTCGGATCTTTTCGCCCGCAACTACAGGCGAAAGCTTCCGCGTCAAACCTCGCAGGTCATGTTCTCGATCGGCTCGATCTACGAACGGCAGAAGCGGTGGTTCCAGGTGATTACGCACTATCGCGACTACTTGAAGAAGTACGGCAAGGTCGGCATGCCTCATCAGCTGATCCAGGCGAACACGGCCATCGGTCGGGCGTTCTGGGAGCTCAACAAGAAGAGCGAGGCGAGGAAGCACTTCCTGGCTGCCGTGAAGGGTTGGACCACGGGCGCGCCCAAGCGAATCCGGGCGCTCAAGAGCACGTCGAAGGACAACAAGGTGCTGTACATTCGCCAAGCGCTCGATAGCGCAGCGGAGTCGCAGTTCTACTTGTCGGAATACAAGTTCGCCGAGTTCGAGAAGGTCGCGTTCCCCGAGTATCGTGGGGGCAAGAGCATGGCCCGCGTGAAGAAGTGGTCGGACACGGAGTTCAAGAAGTGGGTCAAGCGCAAGCAAGCTGTGCTTCGGACCGCCGAGGCCGGCTACGCGCAGGTCGCCAAGATGACCGTCAGCGCGGACGGCATTCAGATGAAGTCGGCGCCTTGGCAGATAGCGGCGGCTTCTCGGACAGGCGAAATGTATCGAAGCTTCGTGGACGAGTTCCGCGACGCGCCCATTCCGCGAGAAATCGAAAAGGACCCGGGGCTATTCGACATCTATGTCGGGGCCTTGGACGACGTGTCGGAGCCGCTGCAGCGCCAGGCGATCGACAAATTCGAGTTTTGTCTGAAAACCGCGACGCAGGTTCGCTGGTTCAACAAGTGGTCGCGCTCGTGTGAGCAGGAGCTCAATGGGCTCAATCCGAGGAAGTACCCAGTGGCAGCTGAGCTTCGAGGGGAGCCCAACTACGTCAAGGCTACGGTCGGTGACCCCGGCGCAGTGGACCTCGGCGCGATCAATCAGCGGAGGCTGAATACAAAAGATGCGGTTGCCAAGAGGGAGGAGCCGTGATGCGAAGTCATAAAGTAGCGTTCATTGCCATCGCGCTCGTCGTGGGTTGCGGAGGAGAGAGCACGAGCTCGAAGAAGGGAACCACTCCATCCGCGGATGTTGCGCGAACGGCGGGGGGCGAAGCGATCACGACTGCCGACGGCAACGCCGTCAGCAAGAAGGCGCACGGCAAGTGGGAGTCGGCGCTCGACGAGTTCGAGAGCAACGAAAAGAGCGGCTGGACCTCGGCTAAGTGCAGTGCGTCGGAAAAGTCCTTCGAGCGCGCCGCTGATGCACAGGGCGGCAACTTTGCGGAGGCGCACTACATGGCGGGTCTCGCGCTATCGCGCTGCGGTGATGATGGTGCGTACAAGCACTACGACGAGGCCCTCAAGGTGGACTCGAGGTTCTGTAAGGCGCGTGTTGGCCTAGGGCTTCGCGATCTGCAGAGCGGCCGCACCGCCCAGGCGAAGTCCACGTTCGAGCAATCGATCAAGGACGATCCGCAGTGCACCTCGGGGTACACCAACCTCGCCATCGTGCAGCGGGCGCAGGGGCAGAGCGAAGAGGCGCTCAAGAATCTTCGACGCGCGCTCGCCATCGAGTCCGACTACCTGTCGGCTTTCAATCAGATGGCGCTCCTTCACTACGACCGCGGGCGCAAGGGCAACGCCTCAGAGCTCGATCTCGCCGAGGTCGTGTGCCGGCAGGCGCAGATGCTCGATGCGGACTACGCGCCCATCTACAATACCTGGGGCCTGATCAAAGTCTACAAGGGCGATGTGATCTCGGCGCTTCGATTCTTCCAGAGGGCTATCACGCTCGATCCGGATCTTTTCGAGGCACAGATGAACTTCGGCGAGGTCACGATTTCGTTCCGCGGCTACGAGGATGGCCGTAAGGCCTTCGCTCGCGCCGTCGAGCTCGACCCGAGCAACTACGATGCGATCATCGGGCTTGGCACCGCGCTTCGTGGTCTCGAGCGCTTCTCGGAGGCGGAGACCCAGTACGAGGCCGCCAAGCAGCTGGATGGCAAACGCCCCGAGGCGTTTTTCAACCTCGGCATTCTCTACCAAGACTACATGTCGGGCTCAGTCAGCGATCTGAAGAAGGCCAGGGTCTACTTCACGGAGTTCCTGAAGCGTGCTGGCAAGCAAACCGAATTCCGTTCGAGCGTGCAGGACGTCAACAATCGTTGCGCTCCGAAGTCGAGCAAGAAGCGCGGCGCGCCCAAGTGTCGGCCGGGGCGCATGCAGAACATCGACATCTCAGTCGAGGCCATGCAGGTCACGGGCTAAGGACGAATCATGGAAAAAGCGATTTCGAAGTTCATCTCACAAGCACTTGTTTTTACTGTATTAATTGCAGCGCCTACGGTTTGGGCGGGCTCGGTGCAGGCGCAGGACGCGCCGCCCTCGGAAACCACGTATGACTTCGAAGATGACCTCGTCACAGGCGATTTGGTGCGGCCTGATGGGGAGCAATTAATCGTGCGTCGCCGCGGGCGCCGAGCGTCCCTGATTCAGATTCGAGAGCATTTTATTCCCGAGATGCTGAAATCTGTGGAAGATTTGTAGTGGGGGATCCGGGTGAGTGAGTCGAGCCACAATACGTCGGTCGCGTTTTCTGTCTACGACGGGGACGCGTTGCTCAGCACCGAAACGCTGAGCCAAGAGATCATCAAGATCGGTCGTCTGCAGACGAGCGACATTCGCCTCGAGGACGAGAAGGTCAGCCGCATGCATGCGGTGATCGAGGTGACTGGGCCGGGGGAGGTGTTCATCATCGACCTCGGTTCTGCGTCGGGTACGCTCGTCAATGGCGAGAAGATCAACAAGCGGAAGCTGCAGACGGGTGACGAGGTGCAAGTTGGCAACAAGCGGCTGCACCTCGACATCATCACCGGGACGGTGGCGGTTGCTTCGAGCCCGCCTGTCGCGATGGCTGCGGGCGGCGGGCGTGCGACCCCCGTCGTAGACGAACGTGCGATGACCGCGATGCTCGACGAAGAGTCCGAGCCGCGGGCCAAAGCTGTGCCCCAGGCCAGCGATCCGGAGGAGGAGTCGGGGCCTAAGTTCAATCCGTTCGAGGTGGGCGCGCGACGGTTGTCGCGTACGCCTTTCGCGAACGCTGCCGCAGAAGAAGGTCCCGAGTACGGTCTCGTCGCGACGACTGCCGCGCTTCCGTCCCACGAGATCGAGACCAACGAGCGTGCGATTGAGGTGTCGGTCATCTGGGGCGATCGAAATGTTCTCAATGTCGACTACCTGACTCCGCCTCGTGATTACTACGTCGGTGAGCCTAACGGCGAAGACGTCGACTACGTGCTCGGTCACGACGCGATTGGCGTCGATCGAATGCCGCTTTGCGTCGCACAAGGGGCAGGCGTCGCTGCGGTCGTTCCAGAGGGGGCCAAGGGCGAAGCGACGATCGGCGATCAGACCCGCTCCTTTGACCTGATGCGCGGCCAAGGAGATTTCCGGCCGAGCTCGACCATCGCAGGGGCGATGGAGTTCCCGGTGCCCGAAGGCGGTTCGGTTCGAATGAAGCACCGCAACTTCACTTTCATCATCAAGGACGTGAAGGCCGGCAAGAAGGTCGCGGGCCATGCGAAGATCGACCCCCGTCCGATGATCTACGTCGCCGGTGCTGCGCTCTTCGCGAGCCTCGTACTGACGATGTTCTACTTCCAGCCGCCGCGTCCGCGGGGGCTCTCGTCGGACTTGCTCAGCACCGACTCGCGCTTGATCCAGTTCCTCATGGAGCCCGAAGAGCTCGAGGAGCCGGAACCCGAGTGGCTCAACGGCGACGATTCGTCGGGCGGTGGCACGGGCAAGGCCCACGAAGGCGAGCAAGGCCAGATGGGCGACGAGAAGTCCGAGAAGAACAAGAACAAGTACGGCATCCAGGGGCCGGAAGACAATCCCGACCCGGTCATGGCACGCGAGCAGGCCGAGGAAGCTGCCGCCAACTCAGGTGTCATCGGCACGCTGAAGTCGATGATGGGCTCCTTCAATGCGCCCACCTCGCCTTACGGCGCGGACTTTGCGCTCGGCAATGATCCGACCAGCGCGCTCGGCGCAATGGCCGGCAACGACATCGGCACGAACTTCGGCTTTGGTGGCCTCGGGCTGCGTGGCACCGGTCGCGGTGGTGGCGGTCTCGGTCAGGGCACCATCGGCATGGGCAACTTCGGCACGATCGGTCGCGGTGGTGGCCGAGGTGCAGGCGAGGGTGGCTACGGTCGTGGCGTCGGCGGGTTCCGCGGACGCGCGGGTGGCGTTCCTCAGGTTCGCAGCGGTAGCGCCGAGGTTCGGGGTTCGCTCTCGAAGGAAGTCATCCGGCGCGTGGTGCGACGGCACATCAACGAGGTGAAGTTCTGCTACGAGCAACAGCTCAACGCGCGACCCGACCTACAAGGCCGGGTGACGACGAAATTCGTGATTTCGCCAACCGGCTCGGTGCAGTCGGCCATGGTGGGAAGCTCGAGCTTGCGGAACGAAGCGGTCGAGAGCTGCATCGTGCGTGCGGTTCGCAGGTGGACGTTCCCGGCGCCCGACGGTGGCGGCGTGGTGGTCGTCAATTATCCGTTCCTGCTCAACGCCGCGGGCCAGTGACCCACGGGTCGCGGGCCGAAAAGCGAGATTTCCCTCTGATATCCCTGCTTTCCAGGGCCTGTTCGGCCGTTCAGGAAACATGGGGTGGCCTGAAACTGGCCAAGAAGGGTGAAACAGCCGAAGAAAGAGCTGTGTTTACTATTGTTGGCCGTGCGACAAATGCTGTAGGATTGAAGTGCTTGTGAATTTCCAAGCGTAGGAGGCAAGCATGCGAGCTCAGATGTTCGGCGTTGTTGTGATGGGTCTAATCCTGATGGGCGGGAATTGTTCGCGCGCTCGGGTGGAGTCGATGAACGAGATGAATGCGGGGGTCGAGCTCGCTCAGATGAAGCGTTTCCACGAAGCGGCTCAGAGCCTGGAAAAGGCCGGCGCGATCGACCCGACGAATCATCAGGCATATTTCAATCTCGCCATCGTTCAGGTGGAGCTGCGCTCGTTCTCGGCGGCGCGCGAGGCGCTCGAACGGGCGATCGTCGCGAAGCCAGACATGGCGGGCTACCACGAGAAGCTCGGCACGGTGTTGATGGAGCTCGAGGACTGGAAGGGTGCCCGGACCGCGTTCACCAAGGCGCTCGAGCTCGACGCATCGTTGTTCAAGGCGCACTTCAAGCTCGGGCGCTGCAGTGAGGAGCTCGAGGATCCGCAGGACGCGCTGTACCGGTACACCGATGCGATCAAGACCGGGCCGCGCTTTCTGCCGTCGTACTCGGCGCTGGGTCGCCTGTACGCGGACCTTCGCTATCCCGACAACGCGGCGCAGGTGCTGAGCGAGGGGCTCAAGGTCGCGATGCCCGGGACCGAGGAGGAGGCGAACATTCACCATCTCTTGGGCACGGTGTTTCAGCAGCAGCGTAAGTTCGACGAAGCCATCGCCGAGTTCCAGCGCGCGCTCGGGATCGTGCCAGGGATGGGCGACGCGTTGTTTTCGCTTGGCTGGACGTATGCCCTGCAGGGCAACGACGAGGAAGCAAAGCGCTACCTCGACAAGTACGTGATGATGGCGGGCACGGACGCGCCGGAGCATTACGTGAAAGCTGCGCGAGACCGTCTCGCAGAGTTGAGAACCGAATCGCCGTAGGGGGGCTGAGGCAAGATGTCGGAAGAACAATCGGGGGATGAGGTTCGGGAACTGACGGCGGACGAGAGCGCTGAGCTCGAAAAGCTCGACGACGCGATCGCCAAGTTCGAGCAGCAGAAACGATGGTCGGACATGATCCGCTCCATCATGAAGAAAGCTGAGCTGCTTCACGCACCTGCGCAGAAGGTGGAGCTGTTCCGCCAGGCGGGGACGCTCTATCTGGAGCGATCGAGCAACCAGGCCGAGGCGATCAAGTGCTTCGAGCAGCTGCTCGAGTACGACGCGCAAGATGGCGACGCGATCGAGCGCCTCAAGCAAATGTATGAGAAGCGCCGCGACTGGGAGAAGCTCATTCGCACGATGCAGCGCGAGGTCGATCTTCTTCCGGAAGACGATCAGCTGATTCGCTACGGCGAGATGGCCGAGCTCGCCACGCAACGGCTGCGCAAGCCTGACGTGTGCATCGAGCTTTGGCAGAAGGTCCTCGAGGGAGACCCGGAGAACCCGAACGCACTGGATAAGCTCGCGCAACTCTATGAGCGCGCCCGCGAGTGGGAGCCGCTCGCCGAGGTTCTGGAAACGCTCGTCGCCGCCGACACGGATGTCGCCTCGATGAAGCAGCAGCTTCAAAAGCTCGGGATGATTTACGCAGACAAGATCGGCAACGACGAAGGCGCCATCGGGGCCTTCAAGAAGCTGCTGGAGCTCGATCCGTCGGATCGACGGGCACAGGAACAGCTCAAGCGACGCTATGTTTCGCTGGGCGCCTGGGACGAGCTCGAAACGTTCTACGCAGCCAACGAGAAGTGGGACGAGCTGATTCGCATCGTCGAACGGCAGGCTGAAGCGCAGGAGACGGGTCCCGACGAGCGGATTCCACTTCTCTTTAGGGCCGCACGCCTTTGGGAAGACAAGAAGGGTAAGCCCGACCGGGCGGCCCGTGTGTACGAGAAGATCCTCGGCGCCGATCCAGACAACGTGCAGGCCGCCGAGGCGCTGACACCGATCTACGAAGAGGCGCACGATGCGCGCAAGCTGGTTTCGGTCCTCGAGGTGCGTTTCGCCCATGCCGCGGACGACAGCTCGAAGGTCGAGCTTCTCGGGAAGATCGGACACGTGTTCGAAGAACGTCTGAGACAACCCGAGGTAGCGTTCGAGCGCTACCTGGAGGCGTTCTCGCTGGCGCCGATCCACGACGAGGCTCGCGCGGACGTCGAGCGACTGGCTGAGGAGATGAACGGGTGGGACCGCCTGGTGTCCGGCTTCGAGTCGGCGATCGAAGGCGTGGCCGATCCGCATCAGGCTGTGCCGATCCGTTTGAGTTATGGCCAGACGTTGGCCCAGCTCGACCGAATCGACGACGCCATCGACCAGTTCCGGCTCGTCTACGAGCTCGAGAGCGACAACCTGGCTGCGATCAGTGCGCTTGGGGACCTGTACTTCCGAACCGAGCGCTTCCGCGACCTACTGGACGTGTACGCCCGACGGATCGAGTTGGAACAGGACCCGGAGGTGCGACTCGAGATCGCGTATCGGCGCGCGCAGCTCTTCGCCGAAGCATTGAACGACACAGACGCGGCGATCGAAGCCTTCGAGGGCATCATCGACGAGTACGGGGTCGAGCAGGCCGACGCCTGCCGTGACCTCGAGCAGCTCTACGAGAACGAGTCGCGCTGGCAGGAGCTCGGACAGCTTTTCGAGCGGCGCATCGAGGCGAACCCTGAAAGCCACGAGGAACTGGCTGCGCTCAAGTTCCGGCTGGGCCGGGTTTGCGAGTCGCAGATGCAAGACAAGCCACGCGCGGTGGGGCTCTACCGCGAGGTGCTGTCGCTCATTGCTGAGCATGATGGTGCTAAAGCGTGCCTCGAGCAGCTACTCGACGACGAGGAGGTGGCGGCCGAGGCATCGCAAGTCCTCGAACCCATCTACGAGATGGGCGAAGACTGGGGTTCCTACATCAATGCGCTTCGCGTTCAGCACCGTTTTAGCGATGCGCCGCAACAAAAGCTTCAGCTGCTCACGCGGGTTGCCGACACCTACTTCCAGTACATTGGTGACACGGAGCGTGGGTTCGTGTCCCTATGTGAAGCGTTCCGCGAGATGCCGTCGGACATCGGCACGTTGCAGCGTCTCGAGACGCTCGGGAGCGAGCACGAGTTGTTCGAAGCGATTGCGGAGCTCACGGGTGATCTCGCCGCGAACGTGGAAGACGTCTCGTTGAGCCGCTCGCTCTGGATCAAGACTGCGCAGATTCATGAAGTGCAGCTCCACAACATGGAGGCCGCCGTTTCGGCGTACCGCAAGGTGCTCGAATCGGATGCCGGGGACTTCGAGGTGCTTGGCGCGCTCGATGCGCTTTACCGGGGCTCACAGCGATGGCACGAGCTCGTAGGCGTCCTTCGGGCTTGCGCGGAGGCGCACTCGGATCCGGACGACAAGATCGGCGTTCTCGCCGAGATGGCTCGCACGCATTCCGACCTACTCGACGAAGCGGATCAGGCGATCGCGCTACAGAACGAGATTCTCGAGATCGATCCGACCAACGGTGGCGCCCTAAGCGCGCTCGACGACCTGCTTGCTCGACAGGGCTTGTGGAGTGACCTGGTCGACAATGTTGAACGTCAGTTGTCGATGAACGACGACGCACACGAGCAGACGGTGCTCCTCCTTCGTCTCGCGGAGATTCGAGAAGAGCGCATGGACTCGACCGATGCCGCCGTCGAGATCTACCGCGATGTGCTGACCAACGACGCAAGCAATCCTACTGCGCTTGGCGCCCTCGAGCGGCTCCTAGAGTCGTCGGAGCATCAAGCGGCCGTCGCCGACATCCTGGAACCGATCTACAAGGATGGCGGGGCATCCGGGCGGCTCGTCGAGGTGTACGAGATTCAGGCGCACCATGCGACCGCTCCCGAGCGGCGCCTCGCGCTGTTCAACGAAATCGCCAAGCTGCAAGAGTTCTCGCTCAGCGACCTGCAGGGCGCCTTCGAGAGCTACGCCAGGGCGTTCCGGGAAGACCCAGGCCACCCGAAGTCGAAAGAGGAACTCGAGCGTCTCAGCGCCGCCGTGGGAGCATCGGACGCGCTCGCCGGCGTGTACGAGCAGATCGTGACTTCTTTGGACGACCCACAGCTCGCCACGGGGCTGCTTCTCCGCGCTGCGGAGATCCGAGAGGAAGACCTTGGTCAGCTCGACCGGGCGGTCGAGCACTACCAGAAGGTTCTCGAGATCGACGAGGAGCATCACCATTCGGCCGACGCGTTGGAGCGCTTGTTCCAGCAGGCCGAGCGCTACGAAGACCTTGCCGGGATCTATCGCCGTAAGGCGCGCATGCTGCCTTCGCCGGCCGACCAACGTGAGCAGCTCGTCAAGGCAGCCGCGATCTACGAAGACATTCTCGACAAGCCTTCCGATGCGATCGCGGTACACCAACAGGTTCTCGAGATCGACCCGGCCGACCTCGAGTCGCTCGACCGTTTGATCGAGTTGCAGACGCAGCTTGGCAAGTGGTCGTCGTTGCTCGAGACCTACGAGCGAAAAGCCGAAGTCGTCGCCGATCCGGATGTTCGCAAAGAGCTCTTCACGGCGATGGGGCGCGTGCACGAAACGCAGCTCGACGATTCCGACAAGGCGATCGACGTGTACCAGCGGGTTCTCGAGATCGCTCCGGACGACCTGCCCGCGTTGGCTCATCTGGACGGGTTGTTCGAGCGCACCGGGCAGTGGAGAGACCTCCTGCAGGTCCTGGAACGTCAGTCCGAGCTCGTGGCCGAAGACGATGCGCGCATCGAGCTTCGCTTCCGAATTGGCGAACTCTGGCGGCGGCACCTCGAGGATCCGACCCAGGCGATCGAGATCTACCGCGAGATCCTGGCGGAGGCGCCGGACCATCAGAATACGCTTGGCGCGCTGACCACGATGACGACCGAGGCCGTGGAGCCGTTGGCTGCGGCCGAAGCGCTCGAGCAGGTCTACCTGGCGGCGGGCGAGTATCGCAAGCTGACCGACGTTCGTGAGGTGCAGGTTCGGTTCACCGAGGACCCGGCCGAACGCGTCGAGATGCTTCAGCAGCTCGCCGAGATCTACGAGATTCAGCTCGAGGATCCGCCTTCGGCCTTCAGCGCCTTCGTTCGAGCGCTCCCACTTGATGGGCGCAACGAGCTCACGCTGTCGTCGCTCGAACGCCTCGCCGAGCAAACGGGTAGCTGGCATGAAGCGGCTTCGCGTTATGACGCTGAAGTGCAGAGAATGCGTGAGGAATCGCCGGAAGAGGTTGCTCATCTCGCCAAGCGTTCCGCCGTGATCAATGAGGTCCAACTGGACGACGTCGACGCGGCGATTTCGCGCTACCAATTCGTCGTTGAGGTGGATTCGGCGGATGTCGACGCCATCGAAGCGCTCGACCGGCTTTATGAGCAAACCGAACGCTGGGACGACTTGGCGGCAACGCTTCAAATGGAAGCGGCGATCGCCACGACGCCGGAGGCCGTGCTGAACCTCCAGTTCCGGACTGGGCAGGTCTTCCAGAACCAGCTTGGGAACATGGACTCGGCCATCGAGCAGTACCGTGAGATCATTGCGGCCGCACCCGAGTATTTGCCGGCGGTCTCTGCACTCGAAGACCTGTTCTCGAGCGGCGTACGGCCGCTGGAGATCGGCGAAGTGCTCGAACCGCTCTACCGCATGCAGGGCAACTGGGGTCAGCTTCTGAGCGTGCAAGAGGTCCAAGTCGAGCACCAGAGCGACCCGATCGAGCGCGTGGTCATGATGCACCGGCTCGCAGAGATTGCCGAGGACAAGGCCGACGACCACGGCCGCGCCTTCCAGTGGATGCAAAAGGCCTTGCTCGAGGATCCGAGCCACGATCACTCGCTTGGCGAGGCGGAGCGCCTTTCGGCGATCGTCGATGGTTGGAACCAACTGGCCACCACCTACGCCAACGGGATTCAACACACCGGTGATCCGCTCAGCAAAGCGGAGCTCGGCCGCCGTCTCGCCAAGGTCTACGAGGAGCAGCTTCACGATCTGGAACGCGCCGAAGAAACCTATCGGTTTGTGCTCGGCGTCGATGACCAGGACGAGAACGCACTCGAGGCGCTAGACCGTATCTACACCGAGCACAGGGCGCACCGGGCGCTGGCCCAGGTGCTTCGCAAGCGCATCGACGGCTCCAACAATGGTTCGGAGCTGATCGACCTTCACTACCGCCTCGGCACTGTGCTCGAGCAAAGACTTGGATGCACCGAAGATGCCATCGAGGTCTTCAACACACTGCTCAACGATCACGACTCCGAGCACGCGGAGACGATTCAGTCGCTGCAGGGCATCTACGCCAACCTCGAACGTTGGCCGGAGCTATTCGCGAGCTTCGAGAAGGAGCTGGGCATTGCGCTTGGCGACTCGCAGCAGGCAGACGTGTTCGCGCGGATGGCTAAGCTATCGTCGAACCGGCTTCGTGATCCGGAGAAGGCCATTGGTCTGTGGCAGCGGGTTCTCGACCTGCGCGGGGAGGATCCCGAGGCGCTCAACGCCCTCGGCGACATCTACGCGTCGCAAGGCAACTGGCGCGACTTGGTCGACGTTCTCGAACGCGAGGCGGCGATTACCGACGACGATACGTTCCGCGTTCAAGTGTACTCCGACCTTGCAAGGGTCTGGTACGAGAAGCTGCAACGCGAGCGCAATGCGATCGAGAACTGGGAGAGGGTGCTCGACATCGATCCGGGCAATACCTACGCCTTGTTCAGCATCGCCGAGATTCACCGCGCGGGCGGCCAATCGCAAGAGCGCGCCGACACCTTGCAGCGGATCATCGACGTTGGCGCAGCGACCCTCGAGGACGCCGACCTCGTCACGGTCTACATGCAGCTCGGTCACATTTTCGGGAACGAGCTTGAGCAGCCAAGCGATGCAGTCGAGGCCTATCGCAACGTTCTGACCATCGACCCTGCGTTCTTCGAAGCGCTGGACTCGCTCGAGCTCATTCATCGTGACCAGGACGAATGGGAAGACGCAATCGATGTCATGGAGCAACGGGCCCAAGCACTCGTCGATCCGCAGGACAAGGTTCGCCAGCTCATCGCGGTCACCGAACTCTGGGAAAGCGAAGTCGAGAACAAGGACGGCGCCGCGGGCGCATTCGGTCGCATTCTCGATGTCGACCCCATGCACGAGTACGCGTTCTCCGAGTTGCAGGCGCTGCACAGAGAGGCGGAGCGTTGGGACGAGCTGATCGACCTGTACGTCACTCGCATCGAGGCCACGGGGGATCGCGACGAGCGCATCGAGCTCTTGCGCGCGGCCGCCAGGGTGTACGAGGAGCAACTCGACAGTGGCGAGCAGGCGTACCACACGCTGTACATCGCTTGGAGCGAGGACTTCACGAACAAGAACACGGCTGTCGATCTCGAGCGCGTGACCGCTGCCAACGAGAAGTGGAACGAGCTTCTGACATCGGCCAACGAGGTGTTGCAAGAAGGGCGTGAGCCGGAAACGCAGATCGCGATCTGCCTCTGCTGCGCGAAGTGGTACGGGCAGGACCTCGGGCACCCCGAGTACGCGATTCCGTACTACGAGCAGATTCGAGCTCTCGACCCGGGCAACGCAAAGGCTTGGTGGCAGCTCGGCGACCTGTACGAGACCACCCAGCAATGGGACAAGCTCGCGCAGGCGCTTGCGAAGCTCGTCGAGCTCACAAGTGACGACGAGGTCAAAGCCAATACCTACGTCCGCATGGGCGACCTGGCCGACGACCGCTTTGCGATGCGACAAGAGGCGGAGGACTACTACCGCCGAGCGCTGCACCTGCAGGACAAGCACGTCGGTGCGCTGGAGGCGCTGGAGCGCATCTATCGCGAGGACGGCCGCTCCAACAAGCTGCTGAACATCCTCGAGCGCAAGGCGGAAGCCGTCGAGGATACGGACAGCATCGTGTCGGCGCTATTGCAGGTCGCGGAAGCCTACGAAGAGCGCTTCAACGACCCGAAAGCAGCGATCGAGAACTACGAGAAGGCGGCCGAACTGTCGCCTTCGGACCTCAGTGCGCTTCGAGGTTTGGAGCGTCTGTACGCGCAAGAGGGCCGTTCTCAGGATCTGATCGGCATCCTCGAGCGGGAGTACGAGGTCGTCGCGACCGAGCGTGAGCGCATCGAGATCCTGCTTCGACTCGCCCAGATGTGGGAGCAGGAGTTTCGCAAGCCGGAGAACGCGGCGGAGCGCCTGGAGCAGGTCTTGGACATCGACCCGCTGCACGACGATGCGTTGTGCCAGCTCGAGCAGATTTATCGGACGATGCAGCGCTGGGACGACCTGGTGCGCACCTACGACCGTCACGCAAACGCGACCTCGGACAACGAGGAACGCGCTCGTATCTTCCGCGAACTCGGCCAGGTCTACGGCGCGCACAAGGATGACGTCGAGCAAGCGATCGACAGCTACCTGAACGCGCTCAATCTCAGCGAGCAGGACATCTTCAGCCTGCAGGCGCTGACGAAGCTGTACGAACGCAAGGGGGACCACTCTGCGGCTCTGGACATGATGGGCCAGCTTGCCGTGGTCCTCGACGACCCAACAGACCAAGTGGCGCTCAAGCACCGCATGGGCCGCATTCTCGACCAAGAGCTCGGGGACCGCGTCTCGGCGTTGGAGCAGTTCCAAGCGGCGATCGATTTGGACCCGGGGCACCTTCCGTCGCTCGAAGCGATGCGGAGCATCCATGTCGACTCGGGCGATTGGGTAGCGGCTTCCCGCACCCTCGGTCTCGAGATCGACCATACCGAAAACGATCGCATTCGGGGCGCCAGGCTCGTCGAGCTCGGCCGCATTCGCGCCGAGAGGCTCGACGATGAGGCAGGCGCGGTTCAGGCCTTCGAAGCGGCGTCTAAAGCCGACCCAGACAACGAGGATGCCTTGTTGCCCCTGGTCGATTCGTACGTCGTCAACGACCGGCGAGAAGATGCCTTTCCACTGCTTCAGACGTTGGTTCGGCGCTCCGACAAGCGCGACCAAGACGAGCAGCACCGGCTTGCATCGATGCTGGGCGAAACGGCCACGAAGCTCGGCCATGCCGACGAAGCCGTCAGTGCGTACGAGCGGGCTTACGCGATTGACAACGACGACTCGCCGACTCTCAAGGGCTTGGCTGGAAGCTACTTCCGAGCGGAGCGGTGGGACGACGCGTTCAAGTACCATCAGTTGCTGCTGGTCCAGCACCGCGATGCACTCGGCCGCGACGAGATCACCGAGGTATTCTACAGGCTCGGTGTCGTCAAGCGAGAGCAGGGCGAGGATAAGAAGGCGCGAAACATGTTCGACAAGTCGCTGGAGGAGGACACGCATTTCGTGCCCGCCCTCGAAGCGATGGTCGACCTCCAGACCGCCGACGGCGACTGGGAGTCGGTGGTTCAGTACAAGAAGCGAATCCTCGACGTCGCCGACGGGCCTTCGGCTCGAGCCAAGCTTCTCGTCGAGATCGGCGACCTTTGGATCGAGAAGCTCGAGAACCCGGATGGCGCCGCGGAGGCGTTCACCGAATCGCTCGACCTCGAACCCGAGAACCACGTCGTGCTGCACAAGCTCTTGGTGGCCTTCCAGGCCGCAGAGCGTTGGTCCGAGGCGATTGATATCATCGAGCGCGTTTGCGGCCTCGAGCAGCGGGACGAGGCCAAGGCCAAGTACACCTACACGATCGGCGTCGTCCTACGCGACAAGCTGGAGGACGAGGATGCGGCTCTCGAGCGCTTCAACGAGGCCCTCGACTTCGACAGCACGCAGCTAAAGCCCTTCGAAGCGGTCAACAAGCTGCTCAACGAACGCAAGGATTGGAAGGCGCTCGAGCGCGCGTACCGCAAGATGCTTCACCGCATCATCAATCAGGGCAATACGGACCTCGAGCACAACCTCTGGCATACGCTCGGCATCATCTATCGCGACCGTCAGCGCAACTTCGATGCGGCGGCGGAGTCGTTCAAGATGGCGGCGGGGCTCAAGCCTGACAACGCCGTTGAGCACGAGATTCTCGCCGAGCTCTACGCCACGATGCCGGACAAGACGGAAGAGGCGATCGCGGAGCATCAGTGGCTTCTCGCTGCCGACCCGAACCGGCTCGACTCGTATCGGGCCCTGTACAAGCTCTACTTCGACGCGCGCGCCTACGACAAGGCGTGGTGTATCGCCCGAACGCTGACCTACTTCCAAAAGGCGGACGAGGAGCAGCAGAAATTCTACCAGCAGTACAAGCAGGATCGGGAGATCCAGCCGAAGACGCGGCTCAGCAATGAGAACTGGGTCAAGAACCTGATGCACGCGGACCAGGACATCTACATCTCCAAGATCATGGAGGTGATTGCCCCCGCGGTTCGCGCGTCACTGGCTGTGACCGACAAGAAGCTCAACCTGCACAAGCGCAAGCCGGAAGATCTTACCAACCCGAGCCTCGCGCTCGCGCGGCAGTTCAAGCTGGCGCAGGATGTGCTCAACGTATCCATTCCGGTACGCCTCTTCATTCAGAAGGAGTTGTCGGGCGCGCTTCGCGACGAGTCACGTAGTAACCCTCCGGCGATCATCACCGGCTACACGCTGCTCTCGGGCTACCGTCCGATCGATCTCGCGTTCGTGTGCGGGCGTCATCTCACGTACTACCGTGGTGAGCACTTCATCCGCACGATGTACAGCTCGCACACCGAGCTCAGGACGCTCCTGCTGGCCGCCATGCGGGTGGTCGGCATGGGAGGTGGCGACGCCAGCGTGGAGTCCACTGCCAAGCAGTTGGCGAAGCACATGGATCAGGCGCATCTCGACGTGCTCAAGCAGGTCGTTCGCAAGTTCGTCGATGCCGGCGGCCAAGCGGACATCAAGCGCTGGATGCAGGCGACGGAGATCACCTCGCTTCGCGCCGGTCTGCTTCTGTGCGACGACGTCGACACGGCGGTGCGCATGACGCAACAGATTGCATCCGAGTCCACGGCTGACCTCGCCCCGCGCGACAAGGTCAAAGAGCTCGTCATCTACAGCATCTCGGAGAGCTACTTCCGCCTCCGCGAGGCGCTCGGCATTCAGATCAAGGTCTGAGCCGGCCGAGCGTGCACGGTGCCCTGTGATGTGACAGGGCATGTGCATGCTGGAGCTCGAGCTGCAAAGCGAAGCCGACACACTCGCCTTGGCGCGGTCCCTCGCGTCCGTGCTCGAGAGCGGTGACGTGGTCGGCCTCGAGGGCGGGCTCGGCGCGGGCAAGACGACCTTCGCGCGTGGCGCGGTGCATGGCCTCGGCGTGCCCGAGGAGACGGCGGTGACCAGCCCCACCTTCGCGCTGTTGCATCAGTATGAAGGGCGTATTCCAGTGGCTCACGCGGACTTCTATCGTCTCGGTGGGGAGGCCGAGATCGAAGAGCTGGGTGTCGACGAGCTGGTCGAAGAGGGGGCGGTGCTGCTCGTCGAGTGGGGCCGGAAGTTCGCCGGCATGGCGGCTCGCACGGTGCTGTGGGTGGAGCTCGAGATCGTCTCGGACGTAGCTCGGCGCGCTCGTTTGCGTCCGCAGGGCGTTCGCGGTGATGCGATCATCGATGCCCTCAGTAAGCGGGTTTCGAGGTGAAGGGTTCCCGGTTGCGGGGCCTTAGGGGCTCTGGTAAGTCCGCGCGAACGTCCAGGTAGAACTGACTCGATGCCCCGCCGTGATGACATTGAAAGCATCCTTCTGATTGGGTCGGGGCCGATCGTAATCGGGCAGGCCTGCGAGTTCGACTACTCCGGCACTCAGGGCGCCAAGGCCCTCAAAGAGGAGGGCTACCGGATCATCCTGGTCAACTCCAACCCGGCGACGATCATGACCGACCCGGAGTTCGCGGATCGGACTTACGTCGAGCCGCTCACCCCAGAGATCCTCGAAGCGATCATCGAGCGCGAGAAGCCGGATGCGCTCCTGCCGACCCTCGGCGGGCAGACCGCGTTGAACCTCGCGTTGGCGCTCGCCGACAGCGGCATCCTCGAGAAGCACGGCGTGGAGCTGATCGGCGCGAACGTCGACGCTATCCGAAAGGCCGAAGAGCGCGAGCTGTTCAAGGCCGCCATGGACAAAATCGGCCTCGGCAGCGCGCGTGGGGACGTCGCCCGCACCACCGAAGAGGCCCACGAAATCGCGGACCGGATCGGGTTCCCGGTCATCTTGCGGCCGTCGCTGACGATGGGCGGCTCGGGCGGCGGCGTGGCCTACAACAAGGCAGAGTTCGACGATGCGATTCGCTGGGCCTTCCACTGCAGCCCGATCCACGAGTGTCTGGTCGAAGAGAGCCTGATCGGTTGGAAGGAATACGAGCTCGAGGTCATTCGAGACAACGCCGACAACTTCGGCGTCATCTGCACGATCGAGAATTTCGACCCCATGGGGGTTCACACCGGCGACTCGATCACGGTGGCGCCTGCCATGACGCTCACTGACCGCGAGTATCAGCGCCTTCGCAACGCCGCCCGCGCCATCATCACCGAAATCGGCGTCGAGACCGGCGGCTCCAACATTCAGTTCTCCGTCAACCCCGCCGATGGCCGGGTGATCGTGATTGAGATGAACCCGCGCGTCTCGCGCTCCAGCGCGCTTGCCTCGAAAGCCACAGGCTATCCGATTGCCAAAATCGCGGCGAAGCTCGCCGTTGGGTACCGCCTTGACGAGCTCCAGAACGACATCACCGGGACGAGTGCCGCGTTCGAGCCCACCATCGACTACGTCGTCACGAAGATTCCTCGCTTCGCCTTCGAGAAATTTGCCGGCGCCGACCCGCGCCTCACGACCCAAATGAAGTCGGTCGGCGAAGCGATGGCTATAGGTCGCACCTTCAAGGAGTCGCTCCAGAAGGCGGCGCGATCGTTGGAGACGGGCAGGGACGGGCTGACCTCGCTGCTGGCGAAGGTCGACTACCGCGACCTTGCCGCGCAGGTGCGGCGGCTCATCGAGACGGGCGAAGCGATCCACACCGCGAAGCCGATGTTGGGGGATTTGCCTGACGCCACCGAAGAGGAGCTTCGGGAAGCGATTCTCGGCCTCATTCGGACCCCGCTGTCGGACCGGCTCTGGTACATCGGCGATGGGCTTCGCGTCGGGCTCACGGTCGAAGACATCCACGGGGCCACCGACATCGACGTCTGGTTCCTCGAGCAGATGCGCCAGATCATCGCCTTCGAGGGGACTCTGAAGGAGTCGGCCGGGCAGCCGCTTACCGAAGGGGTGGTCCGAAGGGCCAAGGAGCTGGGGTTCAGCGACGGCCAAATCGCAGCGCTTCGCGCAGAGAAGGCCGCAGACGTTCGCGCGGTCCGGGCGGGGCACAGAGTCGAGCCGATCTACTCGCGCGTCGACACCTGTGCCGCGGAGTTCCCGGCGCTCACACCGTACATGTATTCGACGTGGGGCCTCGATAGCGAGGCGCGCGTCACGCACGACAAGAAGAAGGTCATGATCCTCGGGGGCGGCCCCAACCGCATCGGCCAAGGGATCGAGTTCGACTACTGTTGCGTACACGCGTCGTTCGCCCTCAAAGAGATGGGCTTCGAGACCATCATGGTGAACTGCAACCCCGAGACGGTGTCCACGGACTACGACACGTCGGACAAGCTCTACTTCGAGCCCCTGACGTTCGAAGACGTGATGCACATCGTCGAGATGGAAAAACCCGACGGCATCATCGTTCAGTTCGGCGGCCAAACGCCATTGAAGCTCGCCGTGCCACTCTCGCAACAGGGGGTACCCATCCTCGGCACCTCCGCCGACGCGATCGACCGCGCGGAGGATCGGGAGCGCTTCGAAGAGCTGCTCACCAAGCTCGACCTCAATCGACCGCGCGGTGGCATTGCCAAGGGCACCAAGGACGCCTTCGCGGTTGCGGAGCGGATTGGCTTCCCGGTCGTCGTCCGGCCGAGCTACGTGCTCGGTGGGCGCGCAATGGAAATCGTCCACTCCCAGGAAGAGCTGGCGCGATACATGACCGTCGCTCTCGAAGCGGTCGCCGACGCCGGGACCCAGACCATCCTCGTCGACGAGTTCTTGAAAGACGCCATTGAAGTCGATATCGACTGCGTCTCCGACGGCAAGGACGTGGTCATCGGCGGACTGCTGCAGCACATCGAGGAGGCTGGGATCCATTCGGGCGATTCGTCCATGGTGCTTCCGGCCCACGCGCTTCCGACTGACGTCCTCGCCACCTTGCGCTCGTCGACGCGCTCGCTCGCGTTGGAGCTCGGTGTCGTCGGCTTGATGAACGTCCAGTTTGCGGTGCGCGGGAGCGCGGTCTTCGTCATCGAGGTCAACCCGCGCGCCTCGCGAACGATTCCGTTCATCAGCAAGGCCATCGGCGTGCCGCTCGCCAAGATCGCCGCCAAGGTGATGGCGGGCGCAACGCTTCGCGAGCTCGGCTACACGCGCGAGATCGTCACGAACCACATCGCCGTCAAAGAGTCGGTTTTCCCCTTCACCAAGTTTCCCGGGGTCGACACGATTCTCAGTCCCGAGATGCGATCCACCGGTGAAGTGATGGGCATCGCCGACAACTTCCCCGACGCATTCTATAAGGCGTTGCTCTCCGCGCACCTGGAGCTTCCGGACGAGGGGAAGGTCTTCATCAGCGTCAAGGAGAATGACAAGTCGGCGGCCGCCGACCTTGCGAGGCGTCTGACGGACCTGGGTTTCGAGATCATCGCCACCAAAGGGACGCGGGAAGTGATCGAGCGTGCCGGAGTCAAAGCAGAGAATGTGCACAAGGTGGGCGAGGGCAGGCCGCACATCGTCGACCTGCTGCAGAATGGGGACATCCATCTCGTCTTCAACACCACGGAGGGCGCGAAGGCGATTCGTGACAGTCGTTCGATGCGCCGCCAAACGGTGCTGAGCGACGTGCCGTACTTCACGACGATCGCTGCCGCGGGCGCCGCCGTCGACGCCGTCGAAGCGCGGCGCCAGAGGCCGCCGTCGGTTTGCTCGATTCAGGAGTACCACGCGCGCACCGGTGAGCTCGCCACGCTTCGGCCGCCCAGGCCCTAGCTTTGGGTTGCCTTATTTCCGAGCACAGTTTACGAGGATGGGATGGACCGGGTTCCGATGACCCCCGATGGGCATGCCGCCCTCACCGCTGAGCTCAATGCGCTCAAAGCCGAACGGCCAAAGATCTCCCAGGAGATCGGGATTGCCCGTGATCATGGCGATCTCAAAGAGAACGCCGAGTATCACGCTGCCAAAGACAAGCAGGGGATGTGCGAGGCACGCATCGCGGAGATCGAAGACAGACTCTCGCGCGCCGATGTCATCGACCCTTCGACGCTCAGTGGCGACAAGGTGAAGTTCGGCGCATTCGTCGAACTCGAGGACATGGACAACGGAACGGTGGTCACCTACCGCTTGGTGGGTCCCGACGAATCGGACATCAAGCAGGGCAAGATTTCGGTCACCTCGCCCGTGGCACGCGCCATCGTTGGCAAGGAAGTCGGCGACGAAGTCCAAGTCCAAACTCCGGGCGGCGTTCGCAACTACGAAGTCAGCGACGTCCGCTGGGATTGAGGGGAGCTCCGGCCCGAGGGAGCGCGCACCAGTGCCTACACTGCTCGACCATCCTGTCGAAACGTTGCCTGGAATCGGGCCCACGACGGGTGCGCATCTGCGCAAGCGCGGGTACGAATCGGTGGGTGACCTCCTGTGGCTGTTGCCCCGTGGCTACGACGATCAGCGCCGACCGACGCCGATTCACCTCCTCGAGGAAGGCGACTACGTGGTCGTCGAGGGTGTAGTTCGAAGGGCTAGATCCTTTCCGCGCGGCGGGCGCATGGGGTTCGAGGCGCGGCTCGAACCGCAAGATGAACCGCCGGAGCACGAGGGCTACCGCGAGCTGAAGCTGGTTTGGTTTCAAGCGAACCCCGGGCTCGGGAGGCGCTTCGTGGAGGGCGAGACGGTTCGAGTAGCAGGCAGGGTTCACGACTATCGCGGCACGGCGACGATCGCGCATCCCGAGTCACTCGAGTGTGACGCGCCGGGGACCATCGAGCCCCGTTACCCAGAGGTTCCGGGCGTTCGCCGCAAGGCCCTGCGGCGGGCGGTGCGCGCAGCGGTCGACCGTGCGGTCGCGGAAGTCCCCGACCTGATTCCACCGGCGCTGCGGGCGGAGGTAGGAGCATGCACCGTCGGTGAGGCATTGGCATCGATCCACGTTCCGGATCCTACGACCTTCGACGCGGAGGTCGATGCGGAGCCGCCGACGCCGGCGCACCGCAGGCTCGCGCTCGAAGAGCTCGTGCTGTGGGAGCTAGCGCTTCGGTCGCGCCGCGCCTCCGAGCGCGGGGGAGTGGCACGGCGATTTGAGAGCGAGCCATCGGTGCAGTCGGCTTGCGGTGCGTTTCCTTTCGAGCTCACCGCAGCGCAGAACAGGGCTGTGGCCGAGGTGAGCGAGGCGCTGATGAGCGAGACGCCGATGCGTCGTTTGCTTCAAGGCGACGTCGGATGTGGCAAGACGGCCGTCGCGATGGTGGCTTGCGCGCAAGTGGCCGCCGGCGGCGCACAGACGGTGTTTTTGGCGCCGACCGAGCTTCTTGCAGACCAGCACGCGGAGACTTTGAGGCCTACCGCCGAGGTCCTCGGGCTCCGTCTCGGCGTGTTCACGGGTGCTCTGAGTAAGGACCAGCGTCGCTCGATGCTCGACCGCCTGTCCACCGGCGCGCTGGATGTCGTCGTTGGTACGCACGCGCTTTTGAGCGGCGAGGTTCGCTTCGCCGACCTTGGGCTGGTCATCGTCGATGAGCAGCACCGCTTCGGCGTCGCCCAGCGCCTCCGCCTTGCTACCCGGGGGTCGACTCGGCGCCCGCACCTTCTCGTGATGACGGCGACGCCGATTCCGCGAAGCCTCGCGCTGGTTCTCTACGCGGGGCTCGAGCTGACGACGATCGATGCCAAGCCGCCCGGGCGCGTTGCAGCAGCCACGAAGATGATGTCGCGCACACAGCGTGTCACGGTGTTTCGCCACATCGAACGCGCGCTCGAGGCAGAAGGGAGGGCGTTCGTGGTGTGTCCGGCGATCTCCGCTTCGGACGAGCTCGTCGGTGTCGACCGAACCGTCGACGAGATGAAAGGGCGGTTTGGGGACGATCGCGTCGGCCAGATTCACGGTCGTCTTTCCGGAGAGGAGCGTCGCGCGCTGATGCAAGCATTCCACCAGGGCGAGCTTCAGGTGCTGGTGGGAACCACCGTGTTGGAGGTTGGCGTCGATGTCCCGGCGGCGAACATCATGGTCGTCGAACAGGCCGAGCGCTTTGGCCTCGCACAGCTTCATCAGCTTCGAGGACGAGTAGGGCGCTCGGGTCAGCGAAGCGCTTGCCTGCTCACGTACGGCGAGCCGTTGACCACCGAAGCAGAGGCGCGCCTTCAGGCACTGTGCGACACCGATGATGGCTTCCGCCTCGCCGAGCGGGATCTCGAGCTGCGAGGCCCCGGTCACCTTTTCGGGTACCGCCAATCCGGGGCCGGCGGGTTGCAGTTCGCCAACCTCACCGAGGATCAGAGCCTGCTTCAGCGGGCGGGCGATCTGGCGGACCGGATCATCGGGGCCGATCCGGAGCTATCGGCGCCGGAGCATGCGGCCGCGCGAGCGGCCGTAGCGCGTTGGGAGAGCAACGCCGCCGTCCGCGAAGATGCTGGCTGAGGGTGGGACGCTTCTCGCGGGCTTCTTGACCCTTTCGCGGGACCCAGGTAGTCCCCAATTATGCCGCTGGTTCACCACGCACAGCGCGAAGTCACCCTCAAGATCGTCTACTACGGCGTCGGGCTCGGGGGCAAGACCACCAACCTCGAAACCATCCATGCCCAGACGCGGCCGGAGTCTCGGGGCAAGCTCGTATCGGTGAACACCGAAGCCGAGCGGACGCTCTTCCTCGACTTCCTGCCGCTGCGGCTTGGCAAGTTCCGCGGCTACACGGTGCGCCTTCATCTCATTTCGGTCCCCGGACAAATCGCCCAGGACTCAACGCGCCAAATGGTGCTCCGCAACGTCGACGGCGTCGTGCTCGTCGTCGACAGCCAATCCGAAGCCGTCGAGGGCAACAACTACGCCATCCGCAACCTCGACTACAACCTGCGCCAAGACGGGGCCGACCCGGATCGCATCCCCATGGTCGTTCAGTACAACAAGCGCGACCTATCGGGCGTTCTCGATGTCGAAGAGTTGGCCGAACGGCTCGGCGTTCCGGAGGGCATTCCCGAGCTCGTGTCTTCCGCCCGTGACGGCTGGGGCGTTTTCGAAACGGTGAAGTCGATCGTACGCGTCTGCATGCATCAACTCGGCGACCCACGCTTGCAAGGCGAGGGTCGCGTCGAGTGTCTGCTCGACGAGCCGCGCGACCGCTTCTACCCGAGTGGCCCCGTGTCGATGATTCACGCCCTGGCACCGGAGCAGGAGCTGGAGCTCGATGAGATCGAGCTCGTAAGCGGCTAGGCCGATGAAACCCTCCGGCTCAGCGTCCGTCGCCGATCGCGTCCGGACGGTTGCGCCGACGATTGAGCTGCTCCCGGTCCGCACGCCGACGCTGCCGCCGGCCACCCACACCAATACCTTCCTGGTTGGTACCAAAGAGGCCGTGCTCATCGAGCCGGCCACGCCGTATCGCGAAGAGCAAGACGCGATGGTTCAATGGGTCCAGGACGCCCGTTTGCAGGGGGTCGAGCCCGTGGCGATCCTCGCGACGCATCACCACCCCGACCACGTGGGCGGCGCGATGGCACTCCGGGAACGGCTCCAGCTGCCGCTCTGGGCCCACGCCATGACCGCCCAGCGCCTCGACGGCATCGTTGAAATCGACCGCTTGATTCAGGAGGGCGAGCGCATCGAGCTCGACGGCCCGACCCCGACCGCATTGACGGCGCTTCACACCCCTGGCCATGCGCCTGGCCATCTGTGCTTCATCGACGAGGCCAGCAACATCATGATCGCCGGCGACATGATAGCTTCGGTCGGCACCATCCTCGTAGAGCCGACGGACGGCGACATGCTCTTGTACCTCGAGTCGCTCCGAAAGATGTCCGCGCTCGAACCGGCCGGCTTGCTGCCCGCACACGGCGACTTGATCGAGCAACCGCAAGCGCTCCTGAGTTTCTACATCGAGCATCGATTGATGCGTGAACGCAAAGTGCTCGACACCCTCGAAGCCCGCGGCAAGGCGTCACGTCCCCGGCACTTGGTCGCGAAGGCATACGACGATACCGCTAAAGCCCTCTGGCCCCTCGCGCTCCGGTCGATCGAAGCGCACCTCATCAAGCTCGAGCGAGAGGGACGCGTGGTCAAGGAAGGCGACCGCTGGGCGCCGGTGGTGAACTGACCTAGTAGACATACTTCGCCTCCATGGGGCGTCGGGCTAGGTCTCAGAAACGCAGGGAAAAGCACGGGTCGTGCGACCGGTTCATTGTAGATCCCAGCAGGTGGAGAACTGCCCGTCCGGGAGGGAAGCGACGCAAGAGAGACCCTCGCAACACCCAGACCGATCGTCGAGACAGGATTGTCCTTGGTTGAGGCAGGCCGATCCAGAGCCGCCGGTCCCTCCGGTGCCCTCCTCACACTCACCGCAGACAAGCACGCCGTCGCAGCTGGCGATCGATCCATCCTCGCAAGCGCTCGTGTCGATGCTGGTCACGAGCGCGCCACCGCAGTCACAGGTCAACAGGGAGTCGTCCAAGAAGCAGTCCCTACATGATTCCGTAAAGGAGCCCCGCGGGACGTCGCAGATGGCGCCTGGCAGCGCATCGGCGCATGCGTTGTAAGTAGGCAAGCGCCAGGCGGCGACGAAGTAGGGAATCAAGAATTGTGGCCGGCAGTAGCTTTGCGCGACGTTGAGAGACCACCAATACCAAGCTTCATCTATCCCGATGTCAGCGTAGTAGTCGAGGAAAAGGTCATGGCGCCAGTCAGTCATCGATAGCTCGGCCCCGATGATGCAATCCTCCGCGCCGGGTTCCAGCGGACAGATGCCCGATGGGAGGCATTCCCCCGTGATCCACCCGTGGACGGCGATGCGCGCGTAGTTGGGGTCCACCTGCCGTACTACGCCTGCCCAAAAGAGATCGACGCCGCCCGATGTGATAGTGCCGTCCTCGGGAACGCACGTGGCAAGTCGAGCGCTCCGCACGAGACGCGCTGCGTCGAGGCTCACTTCGGCCTTTTTGGTGCCGGGAATATTCGCTAGGACGAGCGTTCGCACATCGGGATGCTCATCGAGCAGAGCCTGCAGACGCTCCGTCGTCGTGGCGCCAAGCGTCCCCCGGACGACGGCCCGAAATCCATCAACCTCGAATGTCGCAGGCTCGCCAGTCACCGGCTTCGAGGTGTCGAAGACCCCCGAGCAGTCCTCTTGGACTTCCACGACAGTCGGTACTCTCAGCGGGACAGGTCCAGCACCGCCAGCACCGGCAGAACCTCCCATGCCCCCGGCGCCAGGCGAGTCGCCATCACCGCACCCCGCGAGAGAGAACGCCACCATCAGATGGATTGGAAGTAAGAATCGATACAAGCGCATGGAAGCCAATAAAGAGTTGATCACGCTAACCCGAACAGGATACGAGCGCCAGCTAGCATCGTTTGCTCAACTTCCGTGCGGCCAGCCCGTGTATGATTGTTGGACGTGCCCATGAAGCGCTCTAGCAGACACAAGGCATTGATCTTCTTCGCCGCGCGGGATGGCCAGAAGGAGACGCTCGCGGGTCGGATCGAGGCGCTCACAACGCAGCTGCTCGATTCGCTCCCCGGCACCGGCAAGAACGCCTCCGGCATGGTCTCGCGTGACAGCGACTTTCTACGATCTAGCCCGGGTCCCGTGCGCGCGTACGACGCTACGATTGAGCTCGAGACGGATGCCGGTGGGAAGGTGCTCGTCGAGGCTGTGGCTGGACTGGGCGAACGAGTAAGCGACCCGGTGCACGGCGACCTCTCGGCTCTCCTGGTCGGCCAGGACCTCGTGTTCGTCGGATGCGAGCCGCAGCCCATCCGCTTTCAATACCTGATGCGCCGGCGCGCCGACTTCTCGCACGAGGCGTACCTGAAACGCTACGAAGAGATTCACTCTCAGTTCGGCGTCAAACAGGGCGGGGTCCGAAGGTACGTGCAGTTTCACGTCGACTTGGACCTGTCATGCGAGGCGGCCCGAAGTGCGGGCTTCGGAATCTGCGGCATCGACAGTGTATCCGAGCTTCACATCGCCTCACTCGAAGAGTTCGCCCAAGCAGTGGGACAAACCGATGTGGAGGCGGTCGTGGCCGACGAAGAGATCTTCGTCGATAGACCGAACTCCGTCACGTTCACCTCCGACGAGGTCATCCGGCTCTGAGGGGCACCCTAGGTCGCGACGCAGTACAACCGGTACACGTGCACGTCGCGCATCAGGAATGAGCCGGTGATGCCGGCGAGGAAGAGCTGCCAAGCGCGCAACGTGGGCTGGCCAAGGTTTTTCAGCATCGTCTCTTGGTTGGCCATCATGCGTTCGTACCAGGCCGTGGTGGTCTTCGCGTAGTGGAAGCTGAGGTTGACCATCTTTTCGACTTGGAATCCGTTTCTTTCGAGGGCCCGGACGTGGTTGCCGACGGTGAACCAATGGAAGCCGGGCCAGACGTATTTCTTGTTGAAGGTGATGCCGACGTTGAAATCGAGGGGGTGGCGCTGGTGGGCGGTCATGAGCGAGTGGTGGAGGTAACGGCCGCCGGGCTTGATCCGTTTCCGCACTTCTTTGACGTACGGGACGAGGCCGCGCGGACCGACGTGGCTGACCATGCCGGTCGACGTGAGGTGATCGTACACGCGCTCGTCGTCGCGATAGTCACCCTCGTTGAGCTCGTAAGTCGAGGCGTCAAAGCGCTCGAGTAGGCGTCGGCCCTCGGTGGCCTGGTTCTTGGAGTGGGTCCAGCCGACGATCGTTTTCACCGGGTAGTTTTCGAGGGCCACTTCGAGCTGACCGCCGTAGCCGCAACCGATGTCGAGGACGGTGTCGCCAGGTTTGGGGTCGATGTAGTCGATGGCGTCCTTGAACTTTCGCCATTGGGCCTTCTCGAGTGAGTCCCAGTCGTCCGCTTGCCCCTCGCCGATGCGCAGCAGGTTGTCGATGTCGAGGTCGTGCGGTCGCTCGAATATGCCGCACGAGTACGACATGTATCGGCGGTCGAGATACACGTTGAGCGCGTCTTGCGGGATGTCGTAGTGACTCTTCACGCTGACTTGTGCGCGCCGCGCGTTCTGAAACGCCAAGACGTCGAGCGCTCGTGCCGCCAGATGCCACGGCTTGAGCTCGAAGCTCCCTTTCTCGGCTACGTAGGGCAGGGCGTAGAGGTTGCCTGCCAGATCCACCTCGCCTTCGAGAAAGCGCTCGAGGAAGCGCAGCCCGTCGAGTCGCAGCAAGTCGCGCCCCGCCGCCTCTGTATGAATCTGCAGGTCGAGTGGCTTCCCACAGAAGTGCTCCTCCCCCCGCCCGGCCGAGTACTCGTTCCCGAGCCAGTCCGTTACGTTGAGCCGCCACCGGAAGTCGCGAAAGCCGCCTTCAATGAAACGCCGCACTTCGGAAGCGATGCTGCTCCGGCGCACGCGGAAGCCTCCGGGACTCCGAAGTCGAATTCCAGTCGTTTCCATTGCGACCTCCCTGGCTGGAAGTGGTCAGGTGAATCTACCGCCAACCCGCCAACGCCGCTAGGTGTTGCGCGCAACGGTGGGTTCGTCACTCGATGGTCGAATCGGGCAATCGTATGACTGCTCCGGGTGAGGTTTCGAGCGGCCTCACGGTGATGGCGTCTGCAGTCCAATCCTCGCCGGCCACCGGGTGTCGGGCGGTGATCCAAGCGGCGCCGGCGGGGACGCCGCGCAACTGATACCGGCCCCCGGCGTCGCTGCGCGTTGCGCGCTCCCACCGCGGCGGGTCGCCCCAGGTCACCTCGGCGTTGGAGACCGGTTCGCTCCGCGCGTCCAGCACCTCGCCTTCGACGATGCCTCCGGGCTCGAGGTGGACGGCGCCGAGTTCCTGAGGGCGATCGACGTAGTGTGGGGGCTCGAGAACGACGCGGCGGGTCTGCGGTTCGTAGTCCGGATGCGAAAAGGAGATGTCGTAGGTGCCGGTCGGCGCGCGGCGAAACACGAAGGTGCCGTCGCTTCGGGTGCGGGTGTCGCTCGTGATCGGGCCGCCGAGACGGACTCGCACGTTTCCGAGCGCGTCGCCGGTCCAGTCGTCGAGCACCTCGCCGAGGAACGTGACGCCAGCCGACATCACGACGCGAACGTCGTCGATGGCTTCGATGTCGGGGATGCGCGCCGGGCTGAAGGACGGATGCTCGGCGCTGAGCGCGAACGGGGGCTCCGGGAGTGCAGGAACGGAGAACGTCCCATCGGCATCCGACTTCGCGGTCCGCTGGATCGGGGTCTGAGGGCTCGCCGACGAGACGGTGAGCAGCGCGCCGCTCACGCCGAAGCCACGCTCGTCCACGACACGCCCCCGCAGCGTGTAGAGCGCACTCCCAAGCGCCAGCCGGACCGTGACGAGAGCGTCGTCTCCAATCGCGATGAACTCGCGCGCCGGCGGAAGATCGTAGGGCAGTGCTGTGACGCTTACTTCACCGAGTACGCCACGAAACGAAAACCAGCCGTCGGATGCCGTCACCGACATCCGTGGCAGACGCTCCATGGGCGCACGAAGCTCGACTGGAATTCCCTCGAGGCCGTTGCCCCGCTCATCGACGACGCGGCCCGCTAGCTCAGCACCGGAGCGCATCACGATGCCGACTTCGGAGCGAGTAGCCCCGGGCCCGACTTGCAGACGTTCGGATTCGGCGGGTGCGAAGTCGTCGTGGCTTGCGGCGAGCGTGTACGGCCCGGGGCGGAGGCTCGGCAAGACGAATGCACCGTTCGCTCGCGTCGTGACCTGCCGGACGAACGCGAGCGCATCGCCCCCCGCGGCCGATATCGGCGGGACAGGTCCTGACGTCACGCCGAGAGAGTCGCCTGCGCCCGGGGCTGCAGCGCGCAGAGGTCCCTCGCTGAAGGCGCGGACGAGCACGCCCTCGAGCCCCCGGCCGCGCTCGTCGACGACGCGGCCCTCGATGATGGATGCGCGTTCCAGGCGAACCGTGATGGTAGGTTCGACCGCGCTGTGCCGCAGGGGCCCCGCGGCGACGTACCCCTCCGACCCGACATACAAGCTGTGCTCGTCCCCGACGATCCCGGAAAGCTCGAACTGGCCGCGCTCATCGCTCTTGGTGCTGCGGGTGTACAGCCCAAGCACGCCCGTCGTCATCGTCACCTCGGCGTCATGGATCGCGCGGCCGGTGTGCGCATCGACCACCTGTCCGGCCAGGGTCCAGCCCCTGGCGAGCTGTATTCCGAATGCGCGCCGAGCCCCTGCGTCCAGGATCAGCCCCTCCACGGGTGGAGCGACAAGGCCACCTTTGGAGGCCCGGAGCTCATAGATCCCCGCCGGGATATCCGGCCAGTGAAAGCGGCCATCGCCCTGACTTCGGACGGTGCGTGCTGGCCAGAAACCGCTTCCAGCCAGTGAGACGATCGCACCTTGGAGAGGTCGACCCTCCTCGTCGTAGATCCGCCCCGCCAGCGTCGCCGAGCCCGCATCGAGCTCTTCGGAGGAGGCGATCCGAGCTCCGGCGCCATGGCGAGCTTTTGAGGCCATTTCCGTTTTTGCGCCGTAGGTGCCTGGAATTACAAAAGTCCCGAGCACCAGAAGCCCCGTGATTGCGCCCGCCACTCGCATCCTGCTTGGTTTTATCGTCGATCGCATTCGGGAGCGAGGCCGCATTGTTGCGACACCCTGGGAGCAATGCTACATCGCGGCTCCTTCAGAACTCGGAAACCGGCCATGGCACAGACATGTGATTTCTGCGGTAAGAACCGCCACAAGGCTCACAAAGTGAGCCACTCGAACCACAAGACCAGGAAGTGGCAGCAGCCCAACCTCCAGTCGATTCGGGCGCTCATCGATGGCCACGTCCGCCGCGTCTCGGCCTGCACGCGCTGCATTCGCTCGGGTAAGGTTGTCAAGGCCGCCTAGACGTCCACAGGCGCCGCTTCCACCGGGTTGCGATCCGGCTTCGATCATCCTGACGTTCCCTGTCGCGCCCGAGCATGCGGGCCAGCGCCTGGACCGATTCATTCAGCATCGGATTCCGAGGCTCTCGCGGACTCGAGCCCAGGAAGTCGTGCGATCCTGCGCCTACCGCGCCGATGGCACGCGCCGCCGCGCGAGTGAACGCGTACGGGCTGGCGAGAACGTCGTGTTGGTGCGCCCTCCCTTCGAGGAGCCCAACGTCCCACTCTCCTTCGATATCCTTTATGAGGACGATGCGGTCCTGGCGGTCGACAAGCCTTCCGGCCTTCCGGTACACCCGTCCGCCACCTATCACAAGAACACGCTGACCTATTTACTTCGCGAGCGTTTCGGACCGAACGCTCCGCAGATCGCCCACCGGCTCGACCGCGAGACCAGCGGGCTGTTGCTCTGTGGTCGCACGCGAGCCGCAGAGCGCGATCTCAAGATCGGCTTCGAAAACCGCAGGGTGAGCAAGCGGTATCTCGCGATTGTGCGTGGGGTCATGCCTGAGGACGAAGGCCGTATCGAGCTTCCCATGGATCGGGCCACGGAGGGCCTGCATATCTTGATGGAGGTGACACCCGAGGGAGAGGGGTATCCATCGGTCACACGCTATCGGGTCGTCGCGCGGCGGGACGACGCCACGCTGGTATCGCTCGCGCCCGAGAGTGGCCGACAGCACCAGCTCCGGGTGCATTTGAGTGCGCTCGGCTTTCCGATCATCGGCGACAAGCTGTATGGGCCTGAAGGCTCACAGCCGTTCCTCGACTACATCGAGACCGGCATGACCGACGAGCTCAGGCAACGGCTCGGTCACGATCGCCAGGCCCTTCACGCCTACGAGCTCGAATTCATGCACCCCACCAAGGGTGAGCCGATGACCCTCACGGCGCCGTTCGCGGAAGACCTGGTCGGGCTATGGGGTGAGGCCCTGGACGAGGCGGCGTTCGCTTCCGTGCGTGCGTGCTAGAGTCGAAGCGTGCGTGCGCTAATCGTAGCCATCGCTTGCTGGGGGGTCGGCTGTGCGGGCGCGTCACCCCATGCGCCCACGACGGAGTTCCTGCCCTCGGACGCTTCGCTGTTCGACAACGCCGTGGATATCGTCGAGGCCCCCGTGATCGTCGAGGGGGAGTGGAGCGGCACCTTCGAGCGGCGCGTAGGGAGAGCCGACCTCATCGCGGGGGTACACGTGAACTCGCTGAGCTCGGACCTGGTCCAACGGCGATCGGCCTATCGGATCACCGTCAGGGTCGAGGACCGGCTCAAGGGGAGCTCCTCCGAGGAGATCGTGCTCCGCGTCCAGGACGACGAGCCAGGGTACCGGAGCGTGCGCGCCAACGAGGAATGGCTCCTGCACAGGCCGTCCGTCGCGTTCATCAAATGGAAGACCGACCCCGGGTCGCCCGAGCCGATCGCCCGCTGGCACCTCTCACCCGATTCGCCTGCGGTTCGCGACAAAATCGATTTTCTCCTTCGCCAACCTGCGAAGGACCCCCACACCGAGGTCGAGGTGCTCGAGCCCTAGGTCCCACTTGGACCTGGCGTTCGACGTAACCTCGGCCTCCATCGTAGACTAAGCACGGAGTGATACAGATGCGTATTAGGCCCCTACTCTTGATCCTGTCTCTACTGACTCTGCTGGCCGGTTGCGAGCGAGGCGCGCCGGCGCCCCAGGCCAGTAAGCACGACCACGCCAAGCACGACCACGCCCAACACCAGCACGCGCCAGCGGAGGCGAAGGAGCCCGAAGGCCCCCCGGGCCCGAGTATCGAGACCGGCTCGTTCCTGCTCGCCGTCTCACCAGCCGAAGCCGGGTACACCATTGGGAAGTCGGGTGAGGTCGAGATCGCCCTAGAGGGCCGCGGCGAATGGCATGTCAATCAGGAGTACCCAATCCGGGTCGATCTCAAGGCCGGGCCAGGGGTCGTGCTGAAGAAGAACGAGCTCGTCAAAGACGACGCGAAAGAGTTCGGCGAGGACAAAGTACGCTTCCTTGCGGCCATGGAGCCGTCGGCCGTAGGGGATCACGAAGTGATCTGTGACGTTTCCTTTGCCATGTGCACCGAAGAAAACTGTATCCTCGAGAAGCGAACGGTGGCGATGCAACTCAAGGTGGAATGATATGGGCGAGGGGGGACTCAAAACTGCGCTGGGGACGATTCGTGAGGAGATCAAAGCGCGGTTCGAGGCCCAGAAGCGAGTGCTCTCGTTCGCAGAGTACTTGGAGCTCGTTCAAGACAGCCCCCGCACGCACACCCGCGACGCTGGCAGGTACCTCAAAGACTGCATGGACTTCTTCGGCTCGTACGAAGTAGAGCGGCCCGCGGGGACCCTCAAACGCTGGAAGCTCTTCGACCTCGAGTTCGGCCTTCACGACAGCGGACATCAAGCCGAGCTTAGGCTGCGCGATCGCCTCGCAGGGCACGAAGCCGCGCAGGAGGCGTTCTATCGAATCCTCGACGGCTTTGAGCGGGAAGGGCGCGCCAACCGCCTGGTCCTTCTCCACGGGCCCAATGGTAGCGCGAAGTCGACGTTTGCCGCGTGCCTCATGCGGGGGCTCGAAGCCTATTCCGACACCGACGATGGCGCGCTCTATCGGTTCTCGTGGATCTTTCCCCGCGTGCGCGAGGGGGCAGGCATCGGCTTTGCGACCTCGGCGGACGAGCTCGGACAGGGCGACACGTTCGCGCACCTGCCCGAGGATCGGATCATCACGAAGCTCCAGAGCTCGGTTCGAGAGCACCCGTTGCTATTGTTGCCGCGCGATGTGCGCCAGCGGCTGATCGCGAACGTGTACGAAGAGGCGGCCCTTGCCGAGGCGGCGCCCGACTGGGTGTGGACCGGCCAGCTGGCGCGCAAGAACCAACAGATCTTCCAAGCGCTTCTAACCGCGTACCGCGGTGATCTGGAGCGAGTGCACGCGCACATTCAGGTCGAGCGCTTTTACATCTCGCGGCGCTACCGTGTCGGGGCGGTGACCATCGGGCCACAGATGTCCGTCGATGCGTCGGAGCGTCAGATCACCGCGGACCGATCGATCGAGTCGCTGCCCGCATCGTTGAGCGCGCTGACGTTGTTCGAGCCCTTTGGCGAACTGGTGGACGCGTCCGGCGGCATCGTCGAGTTCAGCGATTTACTCAAGCGGCCTCATGATGCGTGGAAGTACTTGCTGCTGGCGATCGAGAACGGTGAGGTATCGCTGCAGATGTCGAATTTGCCGATCAACGCCGTGATGATCGCGAGCTCCAACGAGCTTCACTTGAGCGCGTTTCGCCAACATCCGGAGTACAACTCGTTCCGTGGCCGCATCGTGCGGATTCGTATGTCGTACCTGCTCGACGTGCATCGCGAGCGCGAAATCTATGATGGGCAAATCGTTCCGCAGATCCCCAAGCACGTCGCGCCCCACACGACGTACGTCGCCGCTCTCTGGTCGGTGCTCACGCGGCTCCGGAAGCCAGACGCTTCACTGTTCGCGGACAGCGATCTCGGCACCATTGCGGCGTCGCTGACCCCGCTCGAGAAGGCGGACCTTCTGGCGGACGGCGTGGTGCCCGCGCGCTTCGAAGCGGACCAAGGGAAGATCCTTGCTGGCGGCATCGAGGAGGTCGAGCTCCAGGGCGCGAGGTCATCGGACTACGAAGGCATCAACGGAGCCTCTCCGCGCGAGATTCGAATGCTCCTCCTGGACGCGGCCGCCAACTTCGACGAGCCCTGTGTGTCTCCCGTGACGTTCCTGAACCGTCTCGCAGAGTTCTGTGATCGCGACGACTACGAGTTTCTCAAGGAGCAGCCTGACGACGCCTACCGCGACCACAGCGCTTTTGTGGACGTGGTGAAGGAGCGGTGGCTGGACATCGTCGAGGGTGAGCTTCGCGCCGCGAGCGGCTTGATCGATGAGCACAGCCATCTCGGGCTTTTCGATCGCTACATTACCCACGTCTCGCATTGGGTGAAGAAGGAGCGGTTGTTCAACCCGGTGACCGGCCAGGACGAAGAGGCGGACGCCGACCTGATGAAGAGCGTCGAAGAGAACTTGGGCGCCGACGACGCGATGCAATTCCGCAACGAGTTGCTGAGCGGCATCGCCGCGTGGGCGATCGATCACCCCGAGCAGGACGTCGACTACGAAGCGCTTTTTCCGCGCTACATCGAGCAGCTACGGCAAGCATATTTCGACGACCGGCGCGGCCAAGTGGGCGAAATCGGGCAGGCGATCGTTGCGATGCTGGAAGACGACGGTACGCTCGAAGAGGACCAGCGAGAGGCCGCCCAACAGGCGCTGCAGGTCCTTGTCGGCGTCTACGGCTACGAGCGGTCGAGCGCCAAGGTTGCCCTCGGAGCGCTGGTTGACGCCCGGTATCGAGACTGAAAGAGCCGCCGTGGATGGCGCGTATGGTGTGCGCCATACGGTTTAAGGGCATAATCCAATCGTGCAGCGGCTTCTTACACGCGAGGAGGCGCGCGACGTGGATCGCGCGGCGATGGACGAGCTCGGCGTCGTCAGTCTGGTGTTGATGGAGAACGCCGGGCGTGGTGCCACCCAAGCGATTTGCGACGTGTTTGCCGACCGCCTGGGGCGAGTCGTGCTGATTGGCGGGCCGGGACAGAACGGCGGCGACGCGTGGGTGATCGCGCGGCGCCTGACGCTGCTCGGACACCGGCCGCTTGCGGTGTTGGTCGGGGACGCCTCCCGTCTACGCGGCGACGCGCAAACGAATTGGGCGCTTCTCGGCAAGCTGGGTGTCGAGACGGCGCAGGTTTCTCCGGAGCATGCCGCCTCGATGGGGGAGCACCTCACGGACGCGACACTCGTCGTCGACGGCCTCTTTGGGACGGGTCTCGACCGTCCAATCACCGGTGGCTACGCGGATGCCATTGTGGCGATGGAAGGGGCAGCCGCTCCTCTCGTTGCGCTGGATCTGCCGAGCGGGCTCGACGCCGATAGCGGCGCCATCTTAGGCGCAGCGCCACACGCCGTACTGACTGTCACTTTCGCGGGTCACAAGCGCGGACTTCATCAGTATCCCGGCGTGGAGCATGCAGGTGAAGTGCGGGTGGCCGACATCGGGATTCCCATTGGAAGCCCGCCGGCCGCAAGCCTGTGGACACGCGACGACCTCGGCACGCTGATCGCACCGCGTGCAGGTGATGCACACAAAGGGACCAACGGTCACTTGCTCGTCATCGGTGGCGCTCCGGGAAAGACCGGCGCTGCTCTGCTTGCGGGCCGCGCGGCATTTCGCGCGGGCGCGGGGCTGGTGACGATCGCCGCGCGCGCCGATGCGCGGGCGGCGATCGAAGAGAAGGTGATCGAGCTGATGACGACCGCGCTTCCGGACGAAGCGGATCAAGTGACGGTCGAGTCGCTCTGCGAAGGGAAGCGCGCGGTCGTGCTCGGTCCTGGGATGGGCCTGGACGTCCTTGGCGGTACGTGGGCGCGCGCCGTCGCGCTCCATGCGCCGGTGCCCACCGTCATCGATGCGGACGGTCTCACCCACGTCGCAGAGGACGGGCTTTCGTCGCTGCAGGGCGCCGCCGCGCCGAGGATTCTCACGCCGCACCCGGGTGAAGCCGCGCGTCTGCTCGGCGAATCAACCGCCGACGTTCAAGCCAACCGCTACGCGGCGGCCGAGGCGCTCGCCAAGAAGTCGGGGCAGGTCGTGATCTTGAAAGGCGCGCGAAGTATCGTTGCCGGAGCGGACGAGCTCCGCGTGTGCGCCGAGGGAACCCCAGCGCTCGGCGTTGCGGGGACGGGCGATGTTCTGAGCGGAGTGGTCGGCGCGCTTGCGATGACCCTTGCATCGATCGATGCCGCGACGGCCGGAGCGCTCTTGCACGCCCTTGCCGGCGTAGAAGCGTCCATCGGCGACCGGGGGTTGATCGCGTCCGAAGTCGCGGACGCTGTGCCCACCGTATTGGCCCGCCAGCAAGGCTACTGAGCGGACCGCCCGGTGACAGGGTGACACGACACCGTGTCACCAGGGGGACAAGCTGACGTCCCGGGGCCAACATTAAGCCCGAAATGCTTGCGTTTTTCGACTGGCATCACCGTTGCAGTGCAACGGGGTGGAGACCACCTCGATGCAGAACCAAGCGCACTACAACGAAGAGATCCTGCCTTGCGTGCCGGACCTCTCCCGGACTGCCCTTCGGCTGGCCCGCGGCACCGCCCTTGCGGACGACCTCGTTCAAGAGACCCTGGCGCGCGCCTGGCAAGCGCGCGCGAGCTTCCGTCCAGGCACGAATGCACGTGCATGGACGCAGCGCATTCTGTTCAACACCTACATCAATCACTATCGAAAGAAGAAGCGGGAGCGGGAGGCGCTCGCCGAGCTCCGAAGCACGCGCCGAGCGAGCGTCCGCGATGCACACGACGGGTTCGGAGACGAAGTGGCTGCTGCGCTCCGCGGGCTCCGGCCGGAGTTTCGCGAAGCTGTCGAGCTGGTCGACCTCCGCGACCTCTCGTATCAGGAGGCCGCAGACCGCTTGGCGTGCCCCGTGGGTACCGTCATGTCCCGCCTCCACCGAGGCCGGAAGCGCCTGCGAAGAGCTCTAGAGGGGTATGCGCTCGATCAGGGCGTCCTCCGGTCCGCAGCCTAGGCAGCCGGAGGTCAGAAGAAATACCCGACAAAACCGATGTGAAAACCGCGGTATAGGAGCTAAAGGCCCGTTAGCCTTGACGAATCTGCCGAAAGTTACATAGTGGCGGGCATGGCAAAGACATATGCTGACTTGCTCCAAGAGGTGAAGGCCGCCATTCGGCAGGTCTCCCTCGAGGACCTGAAGGACCGCCTCGAGTCGGGTGAGGAGCTGATCCTCGTCGACGTGCGCGAAAAGGATGAGTGGCGCCAAGGGCACATTCCCGGCGCGCTTCACATTCCGCGCGGCTTTCTCGAGATGCAGGCGGGCTCGAGGCTGCCGGACAAAGACGCGAAGATCGTCACGATTTGTGCGGGGGGCATTCGCTCGGCATTTGCTACCAAGGTCCTTCAGGACCTCGGCTACGCGAACGTCGAGTCGGCGAACCCCGGGTACAATCAGTGGAAGGATCAAGGCTTCCCCACGACGCAGCCGTTTGCATTCACCGACGCGCAGCTCAACCGCTACTCGCGGCATCTGTTGTTGCCTGAGGTCGGTGAGCAGGGCCAAGCGAAGTTGCTTCAGGGCCGCGTGCTGTTGCTCGGTGCGGGCGGTCTTGGATCACCGGCGGCCCTCTACCTTGCAGCCGCAGGCGTCGGCACGATCGGCATCATCGACAGCGACACAGTCGACGAGTCGAACCTGCAGCGTCAGATCTTGCATGGTCTCGATCGCGTGGGCGAGTCGAAGGTCGTAAGCGCCAAGCGCACGATCGAAAACCTCAATCCCGATGTGAACGTCCTCGCGTTCGATGAGCGCCTCACCCGTCAGAACGTCGATCGCATCTTCGACCAAGATTGGGACGTCATCGTCGACGGCCTCGACAACTTCGCCACACGCTACCTCGTCAACGACGCCAGCGTGTGGAAGGACATCCCCGTCGTGCACGGCTCGATCTTTCGCTTCGACGGCCAAGTCACCACGTTCTGGCCCCGCCAAGGTCCATGCTATCGCTGCTTGTATCCAGAGCCACCCCCGCCCCATCTCGCACCATCATGCGCAGAGGCCGGCGTCCTCGGCGTCCTCCCCGGCGCCATCGGCACGCTCCAGGCAACCGAGGCCGTCAAGATCATCCTCGAGCGGGGCGACCCCTTGGTCGGACGGCTTCTACAGTACGACTCCCTGCAGATGCAGTTCCGGACGTTCAAACTTCGGCGGAACAAGGACTGTCCGGTGTGCGGGGACCATCCGACGATCACCGACTACATCGACTACGAGCATTTCTGCTCTGGTGGCTAGTCGCGCCGGCTTTCCTTTTTGCCGCGACCTCCAACGGGGCGCGAAGGTCGATGTTCCAGCATTGACGCTCGCAAGGCGATCGGTCATGGTCGCGGCCGTTGGGATAGGGAAGTCGGTGAGAGGCCGATGCGGACCCGCCACGGTATGTGACTGAACGTTCTGTCGTAGCGCCACTGGGCTGAGGCCTGGGAAGGTGACAGGGCCTGGGGTCACGAGCCCGGAAACCTGCCCGGCGATCTGTGTCTATCACCTCGGGGATGGTGAGAGCGCGCCGGAGTCCGTCCCGTCGTTTCTTGCTCGTCCTGCCGTTCCCGTGCCTGGAACCACCGTTGGACGAAGCGACCGATCCCACCGTTGTCACGAGAAGCGCATCCACGCCGTGTGCATGGTGGTGCGCGGCAGTAGTGACACTCGTGGTCGCTCCGCAGGGTGTTGGGCACGCGCAGTTCGGAACGACCGCAGAAATCGATCGTGGGATCCCGTCGACGAACTCGCTCGACCCCACCGCGGCGGGCACCGAAATCAAAGTGACCGATCGGGTCGTGACGCAGTCCCTAGACGAGCTATTGCGCCAATCCGCCGGTACGCGTGTCGTCGAGTCAGGCGCGCAGGGCACGCCGTTTTGTCTGCGGTTGCGGGGCGCGCCTTGCGATCAGTCCACCGTTCTGCTTGGTGACATTCCGCTGAGCAACCCCGATTCGGGAGCCTTCGACTTGAGCTTGGTCCCGCTCGAAGCGATCGACGAGCTACAGGTTTGGCGCGGCGGCGCCCCCGCTTGGCTCGATCAGGGCTCGATCGGAGGCGTCCTTCGCCTGATGCCGCGCGAACAGACGAAGAACGAGTTGGGTGCGCGCGTCACGGGCGGGAGCTTCGAGAGTTGGCGCTCAAACGCGTTCGGTGGCTACGGAGGAGACAGGTTTCAATTCTTCGGGACCGCAGGGGGTGCGGGTTCGCGGGGCAACTACCCATACCGCGACGACAACAACACACTCTTTGATCCAACCGATGACGTCGAGCGAGAGCGACAGAATGCGGACTTCCTCGAAGGGTTCGGGTTCAGCAACATGGTGGCGAAGACGAGCGACAAGAGTGAGATCAGGATGGTCTTCCTCGGTCTCGGGCGCGATCGGGGCGTCCCCGGATCTGGGAGCAACCCGGCACTTCGCGCGCGCACGAAAACCACGCGCCTCATCGGATCCGCGGCGTGGACGCAAGAATACGATGGGGAGTATCCGTATCGTCTCCAGGTGCTGGCGAGCTACGACCACGCGCGTAACCGATTTGACGATCGTTTCGCCGAGATCGGGACAGGCGGCCCGCAGTTCACCGACGATCGCAATCAGAGCGTCTTTGGCCGCATCGCCTCCGAGCTCGACGTGCAGCCGTGGCTGGCGCTCACCACCATCGCGTCGGCGCGGTATTTCTTTCGCCGCCCCGAGGATGAGCTTGCCACCGTGCGCGAACGCGATTCCGATCGACTGACCTTTGGCGGGACGGTCGAGACCAAGTTCCATGGCGAGCTTGGAAAGGTGCTGCTGGAGCTTCGACCCAGCGTTCTTCTGACTTGGACGCGAGCATCAATTCAATACACCGAGCTCGGCAGTGAGCGCACCAATCAATCGACCGACTTCCTACCCACCTACCGCGTCGGCGGGGCGATCGCCCCGATCCCGTGGCTTGCCCTCCGTGGTTCGATTAGCAGCGGCTTCCGACAGCCCGACATCCTCCAGCTATTTGGAAATCGGGGCACGATTCTACCCAACCCCACGCTGCTCGCGGAAAAGTCGATCGCCTACGACGTCGGCGTAACCGCGAGTGGGAAGTCCGGTGTATTCAGCGGGTACGCGACGGCCGGCTACTTCCTTCGAAATGTCGAGAACGAGATTCGTTTTCGTCGAACTTCGCAGTTCACGTTGATCGCAGAGAACATCGACAGCGGTCGCAACCAAGGTGTCGAAGTGGAAGTGCGCGGCGGGATTACTCCTCACTTTCTCTTGGCCGGCGAGCTCACCTGGACGGAAGCGCGAGACAACGCGAGCGGCAATCAACTCCCCGGGCAGCCCAGGCTCGTTGCTTTCGTTCGACCCGAAGGACACACGCAGGCGCTCTCCGAGCAAATGTCCGATCTGTTGATATTCGTGGAAGTGAACCACGTTGGTCAGAGTTACGCCGACCCCGCAAACCTCGTGATCATCCGGCCGAGAACGACAGTTGCGGTGGGCCTTGGTGCGCTGTTTTTCGACAGTCGACTCGGTCTCGGCTTTCGGGCAGATGACCTATTCGACGTGCGCGGCGAGGATCTGCTTGGTTTCCCGCTGCCCGGCAGGCAGTTCAGCGCACGCATCAGCTTTCAACAGACATGGTGATCAGGACCATCCTTGACTTTGAAAGTGCGACGTCTAGCATCGCCGCTCAGCATGGGTCGAAGGTGGTTCGCGCACGAAGCGCGCAAGCACTGGAGATAGGCCGGTGGACAAAGACCACTGGCTGAACGGGGAAGTCGGTGAGAGGCCGACGCGGACCCGCCACGGTATGTGACTGAACGTCTTGCCACGACGCCACTGGGATTTTCCCGGGAAGGCGGCGAGACCTGGGGTCACGAGCCCGGAGACCTACCCACCGCTGTTGGACACGAATCGCCTCGGGGAGTGGCGGTGGATGCACGCATTCCGCAAGAATCCGTTTTCCGTTTTCGCCCCTCCTCTCGGCATGGAGGATGGAAGATGAAACGGAACAGCAAGAACGCGCTTCTACTTTGCGCCATGATCGTCGCTACGGGATGCGGCGACAACGGTAACCCGGGAACTGCCGCACTCGCCCCATTGAGCGGAGAGGCGCGTTTCGCCGTGGTGAGCTCCGACTTCTCCAGCACGTCGGTTGCCATGCTCGATGCCGATTTCCAGCCGCTCGACGAGAGCTGGATCAACTCGGGAACGACGTTCCCAGGGCTGGTCGCGACCCTTTCTGGCGATGTCGTCCTGCCAAACCGACAAGCAGGTGACGGAACATTTGCGCTCATCGACCGTTTCGCGACCGATGTGGTTTCCCGGTTCTACGTGCCGAGCGGGAACCTGGACGGCCAGGTTCGCACGCAGGGTGAGGCCGCCGGTTCCGGTTTCTCGTCGAATCCGCAGGATTTCGTGTTCGTCGATGAAAACAGCGCGTGGGTGCCGCGCTACGAGCAGAACCTCGACCCGAGTGCGCCGTCTGTGAACAAGGGCACCGACCTGCTCGAAATTGAGCCCGCCACGATGACGCTCACCGGAGGTCGGATCGATCTCTCGTCGTTGAATACGACCGCGATGGTCATGACCGACGAGGGACCGGTCGAGGTAGACGTATTCGCGCGGCCCAATCGTGCGGTTCTCGCTGGCTCCATCTTGATCGTCGGGCTCGACCGCGTCAGTGCGAACTTCGACGCGGCAGGTCCAGGGATGGTGGCCGTCGTCGATCTCGGCGATGAATCCGTCGAGGGGCTGCTACTGGGCGATGGTCTCAAGAACTGCGGCAACGCCGTTCCCGTGCCAGGAGCCACCAACAAAGTGATTGTGTCCTGCCTCGGTTTCGCGCAGGTGTTTGGAGATGAGGCCGCAACGCGCGCCAGCGCCGGCGTGGTCCTGCTTAGCGTCGATGCGGAGGGCGCGACGATCGAAACCACGTGGCGGGCGTCGACGTCGGAGAGTTCTGCGATCGCGGTGACCCACTTGGTGGCGCTCGATGAGACTCGCGTGGCGGGCGTCGCCCTCGGGGATTTCGTCGCCGAAACCGGTGACACGTTGTCGATTACGAATCTCGGCACCGGAGTTCAGCAGCTCGTCCACGAGTCCGTCGGCGCCTTCGAAATCGGGATATCTGCGTATGACCCCGACACCGACATGCTCTTCGTGCCCGATGGCATCGAGAATGCCGTGATCGAGTATGCCATCGGTACGGAGGGCGCGACCCAAGTCGGGAGCATCCAGCTTGCGCCCGAGCTTGGCCTGCCGCCCCGCCGGGCCTATCTTCTCGACTAGTTGCGGAGCTGATATGGGTCGTATCGTTCTAATTGGCGGAGGCGCGCGCTCAGGCAAGAGCCGCTTTGCCTCGGCTTATGCGACCCAGCTTGGTTCACGGCGTCTCTTCGTCGCTACGGCGACCCCTAGCGACGAAGAGATGCAGCACCGCATTGCGCGGCATCGTGAAGAGCGCGGTGATGCGTTTACCACGCTCGAGGAGCCAACCGACCTCGTTGCCGTGTTGCGAACCGAGATTTCGTTCGACGTCGCGCTGATGGACCCGGGTGTGATGGCATGACGGCACGCACGCTCATGGTGCAGGGGACCGCGTCTTCCGTGGGAAAGAGCCTCATGGTGGCCGCGCTCTGCCGTATCCTTCGGGACCGAGGGCTTCGCGCGGCACACGACGTGGTTGGGCGCGAGGCGTTCGAGCTAACCGGCCGACTCGACGGCGCCGTGGCCGAGGGCGGCGCGGTCGGTTCACGACGCGGTCGACATGGAACGGATAATCGAGATGATGGGCCCTGGAAGGTGACGCCGTGACAATCAACGAAGAAGAGAACGAAGCCCATCGGCAGCGCATGAAGGAAGTGAAGAAGGCGCAGGACGCCGAGGTGCGCAGCAAAGAGGTAAGTCGCGGCATCGTGTTGGTGCACACCGGGGATGGCAAGGGCAAATCGACTGCGGCTTTTGGATTGGCCATTCGCGCGGCAGGACACGGGCAGAGGGTTGGCCTGGTGCAGTTCATCAAAGGCACCTGGAAGACCGGCGAGACGCTGTCGTTCGAACGGTTTCCCGAGATCGATCACGTCGTATCCGGCGACGGATTTACCTGGAATACGCAGGATCGAGACAAGGACATCGCAAGCGTGCGTCGTGGCTGGGACATCGCGGTGCAAATGATCGAGGACAGCCGGAGGACCGATCCCAAGTACGGTCTCGTCATCCTCGACGAGCTCAATATCGCTATCGGGAAGGACTATTTGCCCGTTGCGGATGTGGTCGAAGTCCTTGCAAACAAGCCTCGGGAGCTGAGCATCTGTGTGACGGGTCGCGGAGCCAAGGACGAGCTCATCGAGGTCGCAGATACGGTCTCCGAGATGCGGCCCATCAAGCATGCGTTCGAGGGTGGCATCAAGGCGCGCCGGGGGGTCGAGTTTTGAGCGGCGTGGATTCGGGTGATTGGGTGTTTCCTGAGCCCGACCCGCGGCGGCGATCCTCTTTGCCGCGGATCATCCGGTGTGCGCGCACGGCGTCAGCGCTTACCCGAGTGAGGTCACCGCTGCAATGGTCCGCAACTTCGTCACTGGCGGCGCCGCGGCGAGCGTCGCTGCTCGGGCGTTGGATGTCGCACTACACGTCGTCGATGTCGGTGTCGCTCACCCCTACGGCGAGATCGATGGGGCCGCGGCAAGCATTTTCGTGGACCCCGTATCAAGCGAACGCGAGGGCGACGTGCGCATCGAAGATGCGCTCAGCTCGGAGACGCTCACCCACGCGATTGCGGCGGGCGCCCGCGCTGTGGATCGGCTGGCTTCCGACACGCGCGTGCGAGCGCGGCATGGTCGTGATGGTTGACGGCTTCATCGTCTCGGTGGCGATGCTCGCTCTCGCTCTCGCGCACCCAGAGGCGCGTGCACACTTTGTATTCGCGCACCGATCCCGCGAGCCGGGTCATCAGGCTGTTCTCGAGGCTTTGGATGCACGACCCCTACTCGACTTGTCGATGGCGCTCGGGGAGGCAAGCGGCGCCTTTGCGGCGTTCCCCATCGTGGAACTGGCGTGCCGACTGCATGCAGGCATGGCGACCTTCGACGAGGCGGGAGTGCCCGACAAGGAGCCGTGAGCGCGATGAGGGTGTTCGGCGGGTGGAGGGCGGCCTTTACGTTCCTCACAGTCATCCCAGTCGGCGGTACTCAGTACTCGGAAGCCGCGTGGAGATGGGCGGCGGCTTGGTTTCCGTTCGTGGGCGCCATCGTCGGCGCTGCTGGCGCCGGCGTCTTCGTGTTGCTTCGCCCCACCGATATTTGGGTGGCCGCGATTGGCGCGATGACCCTCACCATCGTGCTCACCGGCGCCTTCCACGAAGACGGGCTTGCCGATAGCGCCGACGCGCTGGGCGGGTCGTTCGATCGCGAAAAGCTGTTTGCGATTTTGAAGGACAGCCGAGTCGGCACGTACGGGGCGCTCGCCCTCGTCCTCAGCGTCAGCTTGCGAGCCGCGTCGCTGGTCGCGCTCGACAGCGCGGCCCCGCTGGCGTTGATCTTCGTCCATGCCGCCGCCCGCACCACCCCAGTTTGGATGATGGCCGGGGTTCCATACGTGACGTCACGCGACACTTCCAAGAGCCGCCCAGTGGTGCGAACCGGCTGGATCCACGCCGCGTTCGCGACGGCCTTCGCCTTTGGGCTTGGCTGCTTCTTCGTCCTGACTGGGTCGTTGTCGGTTCGAACCGCAGCGCGTGCGCTCGCTGCACTGAAGGGGCAACCGGTCGACCTCGTCTGGAGCTCCGATCTACCACGGTGTCATCGCCCCGCCGAGATCCTGGCGCGCGACCTGCGGGTCCCTTTGCGGGTCGACCCGGCGCTTCGAGAGATCTCGATGGGCCAATGGGAGGGGCGCACTTGGGATGACATCGCCCGACGCGAAAGTGGGGAATATCAACGGTGGATGAAGCGCTGGAGAACCGACGCTCCACCATCGGGAGAAACCCTTGTGGCGTTCGAATTGCGAGTGCGCAATTGGATCGACGGGGTCCGAGCTGAGGGTCCGCAGCTGCTCATTGCGCATGCCGGGGTGGTGAGAGTCCTTCGCGTGGTACTCGCTGGCCTCGATTGGGACGCAGCGATGAACCGCCCGGTCCCGCATCTCGCGCTTCAGCCTGCGGGCGCCTAGAAGGTTTGCTGCCTGTAGCCCTGCCAGCGCTCGCCTTTGGATGGGTCTGGCGTTGATGGTCCCGGACGCTGGCGCTGTTACACTGGCCTCATGCCCTGGGGGATCCTTCTACTCGCTGTGGTCGTGCTCACCGGCTGCGAAGACACGGCCGCCGTCGAGCGCACCCAGACCCAGCTCCGAGAGGTCGACTACCCGCGCGTTCAGGTCTTGGTTGAGCAGGACCTTCAGCACCATCAGGCCGGTATCATGAAGGCGGCGGCGAAGCTCGCGCCCGGCTTTGCGGTCGCGGACCCAGCTACCCGCGAGAAACAAGTTCGATCTGCTCTAAGAATTCTTCAGCAACCCAAGAAGGGCATTGATGAATTCGTCGCATCTCCGATGTCGTTCTTGGCGGCCGTGGGTGTGGACGGGATAGTCGTTGCGCGCGATCGGGAGCCTGACCGAATGAGGGGGCAGGATTTCAAGACGCGGTTTGAGGTGGTCCGGCAGGCCCTCGATGGGACGGCTGCGACCGGGCTTGGGGAGTTCTATGCCGAGGACCCGGAGGCGCCGTCGTCCTGGTCGATCCTGTTCGCTGCGCCCTCTCTCCGTGACGGGGAGGTGGTGGGCGCCGTTCTGGCCGGCATTCCCCTGTCGCGCTTGGCGCAGCGGCTGAGCCGTCAGTTCCGGGTCGAACAGAAAGAGGGCGCGCCGGTTTGGGTGTACCTCTACAAAGCAAATCGTCTCTTCCGTTGGGACACCCCGCCGGAGGTCGATGCCCTGGTTGGAGACCCCGTCGCTCGGGAACAGGCCCTCGCTGGATCGCCAGCGGGCTACACCAAAAAAGCGTACCTTCAGGGGGAGCTCCAGGTCTACGGGGCGTTCCCCCTCGCGCTCCTGGCACCAGACGTCGGGACGATCATCTTTCGCACGCCCGAGTGACGTTTCTGGGAGAAGCTGCCGATCAGCTCTGGGTGTCGCTTTCGTCCCGCAACAACATCCGCTGCGGCACCGTGATCTGAATCCCCAGCTCTTGGAATCGCTTGGTGATCCGCCGGAGCATTTCTCGCCGCACGGCAAACAGCTTGTCGGGCTGGGTCTTCATCATGAACTTGATGACCACCCCGTAGTCGGTGAACTTGTCGACCCCAAGCATCTCGGGGTCGCCGATGATCGAACCCTTCCAATCGGGGTCGTCGTGGAGCTCCTTGGCCACCTCGACCAGTGTCGCGATCGCTCGGTCCACGTCTTCGCCGAAGCCGACGGGGACCTCGAAGACGGGACGGCCCCAGCCATAGGTTCGATTGGTGACCTGATCGATGCTGCCGTTGGGAACGAAGTGCACCCGGCCTTCGAGGTCGCGCAGGACGGTGACGCGCATGTTGACGGACTCGACGGTTCCGGTGATGCCCCGGATCGTGATCAGGTCGCCGAGCTGATATTGATCCTCGGCCAGAATAAGGAACCCTGAGAAGTAGTCTTTCATCAGGTCCTGCGCGCCAAACGCGATCGCGACACCGATGATCGCAGCGCCTCCGAGCACCGTCGTGATGTCGACGCCAGCTTCCTGCAGCACGAGCATCACGCTCAGCACCACGATGACGACGCGGGATGCGCTTTGGAAGCTGAAGGCGAGCGTGTCCGCGCGCCCGGTACCCACATTCCGACCGCTTCGGCGTCCGCCGACTAGGGCCCGCGCGATTCCTCGAGCGCTGAACCGGACGAAGAGGAGCAGGAAGAGGGCAGCCGCAATGACGAGGAGCATGCGCGGGCCGCGCTCCCGGGCCCAATGCGCGACGTTCTGGGGGTGAATCGGGCTCTCGAGCCAGCCGATGTGTTTGCGTGCCTTTTCTGCGGCGCTTTCGTTTTCGTCGACGACGGACGTGACCCGCAGCTCCTCTTCGTCGAGACGGGTACGCCTTTCGTGCAGTGATTTGATGTAGGCCTGGCGCGTGTCGTCATCGTCGTCGGACGCCTCGAGCGAGCGCTTGATCTCGCGGATCCCGCGCTCCAGTCGCTGAATCTTCTCGTCTGCTGCGTCGGTGTCGCGGTATTTCTGCAGCCGCGCCTCGAACGCCTCGAGCGCGAGCTTCAAGTTCTCGACCTCTTTGTCGTGGGTCTCCGAGAGGCCCTCCTCGAACTCGATCTGCTCCTCGAGCGCCTGCTTCCGCTGGACGAATTCAGAGAGAGCGACCTTCGAGAGTTTCACTTCCCGCTCTGCCTGGTCGAGGACATGGTGCGCCTCGAGCTGCGCGGTCGTCATGCCGGACGAGCTCTTGGTGGGCTCACCGGTGCTCGGGGGCTGCGCTGCCGGAATCAGCACGGGCAGGGGAAGAGGGGGCGCCTTTGCTGCTTCTGCCGGTTTGGGTGCGGCTGCGGGCGCAGCTGCGTCGTCGGGCAGCTCGATCTCGATTTCGCCGGTGAGCTCGCCAAGTGCGCGTTTTTCTATCGCGAGCTTCGCTTCCAAGGCCGCGACTTGCTCTCGGAGGATCTTCTCTCCCGTGAGCGCGAGGTCTGTCTGCGTATCGAAGAGGCCGTAGTCCACGTCGAGCTCTTGGAGCTCGGCGCGCAAAGCATCGACTACGTCCGCGTCGGACTCGGGGTCCGCGTCAAGCGCTTCGAGCTTCTCCTTCTGGTCGTTGCGCTCCCGCGCGAGGTCGGCCATCTCCGCAGACAACCCTTCGTACCAGTCCGTCCGGGCGCGGAGCTCACTACGGAGCCAACGTAGATGCTGAGTGTCGAGCTCGATGACCCGACTGATGCGCACGATGCGCTTGGCGTCGGAGGCAGCCTCGGTAGGTGGCGCTTCAGCGTCAGCGTCAGGGTCAGCGTCAGGGTCAGCGTCAGGGTCAGCGTCAGCGCCAGCGTCAGCGCCAGCGTCGGTGTCAGCGCCAGCGTCGTGGCCGGCGTCACCCTGGGCAAGGGCCACGGACGCGGGCAGCGCGCAGAGGACGAACGCCGTGATCCAGGTCCAAAATAGAATCGCCTTCATCTCACCCACCATCATACATCAGCTCGCATCCGTGTCAGCGCCTCTTGCGGGGAGAGGGTGAGCTCCCAGGGGGCCAGGATACTGGGTTCGTCGACTGCGGCGCGCCATTCGGAAAGAAAGCGCCCCCGCGGCCACATGGTGGCGCCAAATCGCGCGAGGTGCTCGGTATGCACCTGGCAGTCGATGAGTCGGAATCCCCACATGGCCAAGTGCCCGAGCAAGGTCGCGAACGCGACCTTCGACGCGTCGGGTTCCGAAGCGAACATCGATTCGCCAGCGAAGGTGCGACCGAGCGCCACGCCGTACAGGCCGCCCACCAGCTCATCGTCTCGCCACGCTTCGATGCTGTGCGCGTACCCTAAGTCGTGAAGCCCACGGTAGCCGTCCTGAAGCTCGGGTGTGATCCAGGTACCCTGCTGATGCGGACGCGGCATGGCGGCGCAAGCCGTGATCACGTCGTCGAACACCGTGTCGGCAGTCACGCGAAGTTGTCCTCTTCGGATCACTTTACGCAGCGAGCGCGAGACGTGAGCGCCCGACGGCGTCATTGCGAAGCGCGGATCGGGAGAGAACCAAAGGAGCGGGTAGCCTCGTGCAGGCCACGGGAAGATGCCACTGCGGTAGGCGAGCAGGAGGCGCTCTGGGGATACGTCCCCACCGACCGCGACGATGCCTTCCTCGTTGGCATCTTCGGGTGCAGGAAAGGAGAGCTCCTTGTCGAGTAGGTACACAGGCATCAGTGGACGCGGTAGGTTACCGTAAGGAGGGCCTGGAGGGTGGTCCCCGGCCTTTACCCGTCCGCGCGCGAGGCGTTGGTGTCAGGAAAGGAGAGAACGATCTCGCCGTTCTGAACTTCCGCCATTGCCGTTCCACCTTCCTTCAGGCCCCCGAAGACCATGGCCTCGGCCAGCGGCTTCTTGAGCTTCTGCTCGACGAGCCGTGCCATGGGGCGCGCGCCCATCTGTGGGTCGTAGCCGTGCTCTGCCAGCCAATCACGGGCGGCGTCGCCGAGTTCTAGCCGCACGCCCTTCTCGGCGAGCATGTCGCCGAGTAGGGCGACCTCTTTGTCGACCACCATGCGGATGACATTTTTGTGGAGACCCTTGAAGTACACCGACGCGTCCAGCCGGTTGCGGAACTCTGGGGTGAAGATGCGTTCGATCACTTGCCGCGCGCGTCCGGTTGCGAAGTCCTTGGGCTCGTCGCCCCCCCCAAACCCGACGACCTTCTCCGTCGCTTCGAATGCGCCCGCGTTCGTCGTCATGACGAGCACGATGTTGCGGAAGTCGGCTTCACGGCCGTTGTTGTCGGTGAGCTTGGCGTGGTCCATCACCTGCAGCAGGATATTGAAGAGCTCACCATGCGCCTTTTCGATCTCGTCGAGAATCAACACGGCGTGCGGATGCTTGCGAATCGCGTCCGTGAGCAGCCCGCCTTGGTCGAAGCCTACATAGCCCGGAGGCGCGCCGATCAGTCGTGACACGGAGTGCCGCTCGCCGTACTCGCTCATGTCGAAGCGCAGGAGCTCGACGCCCATCACGCGAGCGAGTTGTCGAGCCAGTTCCGTCTTGCCGACGCCAGTGGGTCCGGCGAACAAGAACGAGCCGATCGGCTTGTGGTCCGCGCGTAGCCCGGCCCGCGCCAGCGTGATTGCGCTAACGACTTTGTCGATTGCAGCGTCCTGACCGAAGATGACTTTGCGAAGCTCGGGGCCGAGCTCCTTGAGCTGGTCGCGCTCCTTGGCGCTCACCGACTCGACTGGGACGCGAGCCATCTTGCTGACGACCTTTTCAATTTCTTTGATCGTGATGCGATGGGTGCGCTCACTTTCGGGGCGCATGCGCTCGAGTGAGCCCGCCTCGTCGATCACGTCGATCGCCTTGTCCGGCAAGAACCGTTCGATGATGTGCTTTTGCGCGAGTTGAGCCGCCGCCTCGAGCGCGTCGTCGTCGTATTTCACGTCGTGGTGCTCTTCGTAGTACTGGCGAAGGCCCTTGAGGATTTCGACCGTGTCCTCGACGGTCGGCTCGTGCACCTCGATCTTTTGGAACCGGCGGGCGAGGGCGCGGTCGCGATCGAGGTGCTTGAAGTCGGTATAGGTCGTCGACCCGAGGCACCGCAGCTTGCCTGAGGCCAACGCTGGCTTGAGGATGTTCGACGCATCGATCGAGCTTCCCGTGGTTGCGCCGGCGCCAACGATGGTGTGAATCTCGTCGATGAACAGGATCGCGTCGTCGATCTCTTCGAGCCGCTTCATGATCGCCTTGAGCCGCTCCTCGAACTGCCCGCGAAACTTCGTGCCGGCGAGGAGGGCGCCCATGTCGAGCGAATAGATTTTCGCGTCTCCGAGCACCTCTGGGACCCGCCCCTCGAAGATCCGGCGCGCGAGCCCTTCCGCGATGGCCGTCTTGCCCACGCCTGGCTCGCCGACGAATACGGGGTTGTTCTTGCGTCGGCGGCACAAGACCTGAACGGTGCGATCGAGCTCTTCGTCGCGGCCGATCAACGGGTCGATGCGCCCTTCGGCTGCCTCGGCGATCAGATCGGTGGTGAACGCTTCGAGTGGGTCGCGTCCGGCGGCCGACTCGTCCTCGTCGTCCTCGAAGTCCGTATCGGTGTAGGCGTCGCTCTCCCCAGGGATGATGTCTGTCCCCACTCCGTGCGAGATGTATCGCTTTAGATCGAGCGGACTCACGCCCTCTTCCTGCAAAACGAAGGCTGCGAACGACTCCTCTTCTTTGAGAATCTGAACGAGCACGTTGCTGCCGTCGATGGTCTTCATCTCGGACGAGATCGCGTGAATCGCGGCCCGCTGCAGGACTCGCTCCACCGCCAGGGTTTGTCTGGGTTCGACGCTGAGACTCTCGGGAACGCGAGACAGGCGGTCTTGCATGAATTCCTCGAGCCGCTTGCGCAGGCGGCGAAGGTCCGCCCCGCAGGCTCGCAGTGCCTTCGAGGCGTTCGGGTCTTCGGTCAGGGCGAGGAGCAGGTGCTCGAGCGTCACGTACTCGTGGCGCATCAACCCCGCACGGTCGAACGCCTTGCGAAGGGTCGCCTGAAGCTCTTTATCGATGACGGGACCGGCCATGTTTACGCGTCTTCCTCTTCTTCGGGCTCCATCGTTAGGCGGAGAGGAAACTCCTGCTCTCGCGCCAATCGTTCGACGCGTTGAATCTTGCTTTCCGCGACTTCGCGGGTGAAGACCCCTGCGACACCCATGCCATTGTGGTGTACGTGGAGCATGATGCGGATGGCATCCTGCTCGTCGCGGTGAAAGACGGTATGAAGGACCTGAACGACAAACTCCCTGGTAGTGTAATCATCATTATGCAAAAGGACGGCGTACAGCCGCGGGCGTTTGAGCTTTTTCTCCGGTTTGACCTGCGTGATGGTCCCGGCATCGTTCTCGAACTTGTCGGCCATACTCTATTTTAGCGCTTTCTCTGACCCCGCCCAGCCGGGCATAATCCGCGCGTTTCGCCAATCTAAGGCCGGCTGCCGTGATCCGCTAGGGGGTCACTCGAGCACGAGGCGGAGGTAGAAAAGCTGGCTCTGGGCGTTGCGGATGGTCACCGCCGAGGCGGTGGCCTCCTCGATGACGACGCTGTTGCCTGAGCCGAGCGTCGAAAAACGGCCGTCCTGCTCGAACGAGGTGTAGCCGAAGACGCCGGTCGGGACCCGGCCGAGGGGGTGCTCGAACTCATACTGGCTGCACCCTCGAAACTCGAGCCAGTAGCATTGTTCGTCGGCGATAGGGGGAAAGGGGTGCGACTCCCACACACCGTCGGCGTTCGTCATGCTGCAGGGGAGCTCGCTCAACGGGACGAGCCGGTCCTCGGCGTCATCGCACGCGTCACCGCAAGCCGTCGCGAACAGACCAAGAAGTGTGAGGGCACTCAACCACGCGAACAACCTAGGCATCGGCATCTCCGGGGGGGGCATAGTACGCGCGTAGCGTTGCGACCAGCGATTCGATCGTTGGGTCGGGTGAGGTGTCGGCGACGTGGAGGCCGAGTCGCTCGGCGGCCTGGGTCGTGATGGGGCCGATCGAGAAGAGGTCGAGTGCGTTCAGGCGTTTTGCCGCGTCTTGGCCCAGCACGTCGAATAGGTTCTGGACCGTCGAAGAAGAGGTGAACAAGATTGCGTCGCCTTCGGCCGGGTCGACGAGACTCCGGATGCGTTCGACCTCCTTGGGCTCGGGGGGCAGGTTTTGATACGCGGCGACGACGTCGACTTCCGCACCCGCGTCGCGGAGAGACTCAGGCAGCAACTCGCGCGCGGTTTCAGCGCGCGGGAGCAAGATGCGTGTCCGATCCGTGAGGAGCGGCCGGAGCGCGGCGATCACACCCTCGGCGCGGGCGTCTTCGGGAATCAGGTCTGCGTGGATCCCGCGCGACCTCAGGGCCTCCCGCGTCTTGACGCCGATCGCGCACACCTTCGCCCCCGCTAGAGCCCGCACATCGAGACCCGCCTCCCCGAACGATGAGAAGACGGCATCCACCGTGTTGCCACTCGTGAAGAGGATCCAGTCGTAGCAATCTAGGTGGGTCACGGCGTCCCGCAGTGGCCCGGGGTCGGTGGGGGGCGCGATGCGGATGGTTGGCGCCAAGATCGGCTGTGCACCTTCGTCCCGCAGTAGGACGGCGAGCGATCCCGCCTGGTGGACCGCGCGGGTCACGAGGACGCGCTTCCCAAAGAGTGGCTTGGTATCGAACCAGCGAAGGTTGTCGCGCAGGCGCACGACCTCGCCGACGATGGTGAGCGCGGGCAAGCCGAGCCCCGCCTCCGAGGCCCGCTGGTGAATGTCGGCTGCCGTTCCGGTGACTGTGCGCTGCTTGGGCAGCGACGCCCATTGAACCACCGCGACGGGCGTGTCGGCAGGGCGTCCATGCTCGATCAGGAGCTTCATCAGGGAGTCGAGCTTGCGCATCCCCATGAAGATGACCAGCGTCTGCGTGGCCGTGGCGAGCTTCGACCAGTCGTGGCCGGTGCGGTCCTTCTCGACGGATTCGGTCGCCGTGACGTACGCGACGCTCGACGCGAGCTCGCGGTGCGTCAAGGAGAGCCCTGCGTACGCTGTGGCGGCTAGCGGAGAGGGCACACCCGGAACCACTTCGAACGGGATCCCCTCCGAGGCCAGCAGCTCGGCTTCTTCGGAGCCGCGGCCGAATAGGTACGGATCGCCGCCCTTGAGCCGAACGACCGTTTTGCCTTCGCGCGCCGCCTGAGCGAGCTGATGGTTGATTTCCGTCTGCCGCTGGCTGACTCGTCCCGCGCGCTTGCCGACGAACACGAGCTCCGCATCGGGCCTCGCCGCGTTCAGTTGATCGGGATGGACGAGCGCGTCATAAAGCACGACGTCTGCCTCACGCAGCCTCCTGAGGCCGCGCGCGGTGATCAGCTCTGGATCGCCCGGGCCGGCCCCCACCAGGTACACTTTACCGGGTGCGGCCATGCTGCTCAGGTCTCACCCGCATCTTCGGGTGGGATGATCTGTTCCGTTTCGACCACGCCCTTACGCCGTCTGCGCTTCTGCACTGCGCGGGCTCTGACTTGGGGCCGAATGCCACCCGCATCGTTGGGGATGAAGCGAATTTCGGTCTTCACTTCGAACGACAGCGAAGTGAGAGCCTTGTAGAATTCACCTGCGATATCGGTTGCCTCGAGGAAATCGCGGACTTCTTTGGCGACGACCCGAACCGTCGCGTTCTTCGTCTCGTCGATCGAGGCAAATATGTATCCGATGAACTCCTTGGGGAGCTTTCCGTCCAAAGTGACTCCGCGAAGCGCACTGTCCGCGCTTCGAAGCGTTCCGATACCAGCCTCGATGCCTTTCTCGACGGCTTTTCTCAGTGTGTCGCGCAAGACACCTTCGGACCACCGGCGCTCCCGTTCTCCCTGTTCGGGGTCAGAGGAACTCTTTTCATCGAATTCTTCAGGCATCATCGTTTCGCCGTCCTTCGACCCTAGGAGGGTCAAGCGTCTGAAGCATACCTCAAGCCCGCGTGGAGTGCAGTTTCATGGAACCGAGACGCACAACCGCTCATCGAATACACCACGTGTCGGTGCAGGTCTGCACAAGGGTTCGACACGGACGACTCTTGCGTTCAAAAAAGTGACCGGCTATACGAGTACAAATGGGTGAACGGGCAAGCACGGTCGAAGAGCTTTGGGAGCGCGCTGAAGAAGCGCTCGAAGCATCGTCCAAGCGCGCCGAGGGTTTGCTGACGCGATTGGCGTCGGCCGCAGAGGAGGGCAGCGACGCTTCGATCTTTGCGCATCGCCACCTTGCCGAGCTTCATCTCGAAAGCAATCCGTGGAGGGCCGCGTTGCACTTGCGGAGCGTGCTCGGTCACTGCCCAGAGGACGACATCCTTCATGCCCTCATGGGCCTGTGCCACGCGCTGCTTGGCAACTATCGTGTCGCTGTCCGTTCCTATCGAGAGGCGTCCGCGCTCGCGCCGCAGATGCCCTGGTACCATCACAACCTCGGCCATCTCATGGACGTCGCGCTCGACGATCCGGTTGGCGCCGAGTATCACCTCCGCCGCGCGTACGATCTCGAGCCGGAGCACGACGAGATCATCGGTTCGCTCGCCCATTGCGTCGCGCGTCTCGGTGATCTCGACCAAGCGCAGAAGCTCGCCGAGCTCGCGCAAAAGAACGGTCCGTGCAATCCAGATCACCGCACCCTTCTCGAATGGATCGACGGCGGTGCAACGGACACTCCCAAGGCGACCGCCACCGTCTGCCGTCCTCCAAGTGACCGCGTTGCCGAGACGGTCCAGCTCAAGATGGGTGAAGCAGGGTTCTCTCGAGCCGAGATCGAACGCGCCACTCAGTTGTGGTCCGACATGCAAGCGCACTGCGAGCTTCGAGTCACCAAGCCCGAGGTGCTGGCCGCGGCGCTCGAGTACGCGATTGCGGTCGTCGAGCAGCGTCCGGGGTGCACACAAGCCGAGGTCGCTCGGCGGTACGGCGTTGCTCCGACCTCGGTGTCCGCGCGGTTTGCGCAAATCCGCAACGCGCTTGCTCTGCGTCCCGGCGATCCACGCTACGCGGCGACACGCTGAAAACTGGCCACCACTCGGCGAATCGCATATCCGAGAAGGATGCGTTCGGCTCCCAGCGGCACGACCATCTGTCGCGTTCTGATTGGTCTCGATCGAGCCGGGGCCAGTGGCACGTTGCACGTTCGCGGTGAAGGACGCCGTGCGACGCTATCACTCGAGTCGAGTCAGGTCGTGGGAGCCAACGTCGATCGACGCGTCGCCACCTCGCCTCGGCAGGTGTTCGAGAACGTGTTGCAGATGTGTGAATGGGACGGGCTCGTCCTGCGCCTCGAGCAGTCGCCCGTCTCGACCAGCTGGTGGAAGCTGCGGGACCCGATTCCGGCACGAACCCTTGCGCTAAAGACCATGCGCGCCGCCGTGTATGGTGTGGACACGGCGAGCATGCGGGCAGAGCTCGGAGACGCCGTCTACCACCTCACCGAGGCTGGCGAAGCGCTCTGTTGCGGTGCTGAGCTTCGGCCCGAGGAGACCGCCGTGTTGTTCTGGTTGAAGCGGGGCGTGCCAGCCGAGGAGGTTGCGACGCTTCCTGGCTGTGGCCTCGCGGGGTACCGCTTTCTCTGGATGCTCAAGTTGCTGGGCGCGGCTTCGCCGAAGGCGGGAGGCTCGTATCCACTACTGCTCCGAAAGCGCAGAGAGATGCGTCGGCAGGCCTCCGCGCATGCGCTCCTCGACCTTCCCGAAGGAGCCGGGGGGCGGGATGCGCGCCTCGCGCTTCGGAAGCTCGTGCGCGACCTTCACCCGGACCGCTTTGGAGACCGTGCGCCGCCGGCCCTTCGCCGAGCGTCTGGCGAGATCGTGACCGCACTCGTCGATGCCGAGGCGCGCATCGCCTCGGGGCGAGCAGACTAGTGTGCACTGGGATCATTCGGTCCGCTTGTGAACGCGCAAGGTGTCCCCGGGCTTGAGTCCGTCTGCTTCGAGGGCTCCCCGCAGCTCGAACGTCGACGTGACGCCGTCTCCATCGAGGTCGCCCTCCGCGCGAAAGGAGACCGACCCTAGATCGTCGCGGCCGATTAGATCACAGCCGTCTCGACTGGGCGTGTAGCTGTAGCTGTAACGAATCGGTTGGTCGGGTTGAAAGCCAAGCGCTTCCCAAGTTGCGTGACCCGCATGGTCGTCGGCGAAGAAGTCGACGTCTACCGAGTCGACCGTCGGCGCCTCAGGCGTCGGACCGGCGCTTGGTGGAAGGCAGTGGCGCCTCCCAGCGCCCCACGACGTGGCGTAGTAGGAAGCGGCCCTATCGCTCATCTCCTGGAGAAGCTCGGACGCCTCCGTGATCTTGTTGGTGCGGACCCGGCGTAGGAAGGTCGGAACGAACACCGCCAGCACGATGCCGAGAAGACAAAGCAGCAGCGCCACTTCGATCAAGCTCAAACTCGGACGACTGCGGGCCAAGGCCGCGAGACTGTGCGAGCCCGCAACCCTTTTGGCAAGAGCCTAGGTGGCGTCTTCGAGCCCGATCGCGGTCTCGATCGGCTCGGCCACGAAGAAATAGAGCGTCAGGGGTATGTATGGGAACTCTTCGACGTGGCGCTGCTCGAACTCTTCGTTCACGCGCCGAAAGGCCTCCGCGTATGCTTGGTCGCGGAGTTGGGAGAGGCGGATCTCGATTTGCGCTTTGACGGACGGGTTGCGGATCAACGCATACATCTCTTCGAGGTGCCGGAGCTCGCGATCCGCCTTGCCGAGCTTTCGGAGCGAGGTGGCGTTCGTGATAACCAACCAGTCGGGTCCGGCGCCCAGGCGAGCGGCAGTCATCATGTAATCGGCTCCCTCGGCCTCGAGACGCTCCCGGTTTGGGTCATCCTTGGGAAGCCTCGGTAGGAGCTCGTACATGATCGTTGCCGCCGTATCCCACGCGAGCTCCCCGTCGTCGGGGAAGCGTGCTGTGCCGCGGCGCAGCGCGTCGATCGAGCGCTCGATGAATTCGATCGGGCTGCCAGTCGGGGTGTACACCCCCGCCACGCCGATCCAGCGGTACACGCGCTGAAAGTCCGGGTCGAGCGCCAGCATGGAGTCGCCGTAGTTGAACACGTGCTTCACGCCCCCTCCGCTCTCGAACTCGTCGCCGAA
>PVMK01147472.1_pt1 | contig 88528 bp, 84 predicted proteins | sample 1853481 | NCBI WGS metagenome assembly PVMK01 (sample SAMN08533507, study PRJNA380276) | Marine sediment metagenome, whole genome shotgun sequencing project.
CTACGCTCTCCAGACACGGACACCGACCGCTGTTTGGAAATGCCACCTGGGTTATCGCCCGAGTAGCAACTAAAATAGCGCGGCAGTACAGGATCCAGGAGAGGTGGCCGAGCGGTCGAAGGCGCTTGCTTGGAAAGCAAGTGTACGGTAACCCCGTACCGCGGGTTCGAATCCCGCCCTCTCCGCCAAATATTTGAATAAAGTATTGAAAACAAAGGAAATAGAAAGCTAGTAACAGTTTCTACCTACGATACAACCTACAGCGCATAGTCACCGTAGAGCGACGCAGGCCCCAGCCGATACGGAAGGATAGCGGTCATCCTTGCTAACCTTTTTACGTCTACCTAGCTCCTTACCTAACTTAGGCCGTACCAAACCCTTTGTTTGTGCGCTCCGCACTAAATTCGCTGATAAACGTATCTTTCACAGCGATTCCTTGAGCGCTCCGTAGCCCAGTACACCCGCCGTATAGCGTGAAGAGATAATGCTTATTACCGGTTGCCTTGATGTAAAGGTGCTTGTCATCAATAGCATCAAAAGAATTGATGCTCCTTACGCTCACGCACACTCTCTCGGTCGCGCCCGGAGACTCATCCGCGACGGTCCATACCGGAGACATAGGTAACACTTTTGCACTGAACGGGTTTTCAGCAGGACAACGTCAGGCCGCAGGGAAGTTGAGGCGACGACGCTGGCTCCAGCCTGGATTAGGCGGCATGGCGCTTAACCTTGATCTCGACATGGCGTCCGGTCTTTGCCAAGAGCTTCACGAGCATGTCGATACTGAAGCGGTCGATCTTGCCGCGAACAAGGTCACTGACACGAGACTGTTGGATACCAAGCAACTCAGCTGCATCATTTTGCGTCAGACGATTATTATGAATCAGCGATTCGAGTTCTCGCATCAGCTGGGCACGTAGCTTCAGGTTTTCCGACTCCGAGGCGTCAAAGCCGAGATCCTCGAACACGTTTCCGCTGGATTTAGTCACTTTACCCATAGCTATTACTCCCTAATCTCCTTCAAATGTCGTCTTGCAATCTCGACGTCCTGCTTTCGAGTCTTCTGCGTTTTCTTCAGAAACGCATGCAGTACGTAAACGGCATCGTGAATCTTTGCGACGTAGATCACCCGATATTGGCCCTCATGGTGAATCCGAATCTCGCGAACACCGCCGCCAATGGTTGTCATTGGTTTCCAGTCGCTGGGCTCCAGGCCAAATTGCACGCGATCCAATTGGTAGCCGGCTTCTCGTCGTGGTGCTCGCGGAAAGGCGCGCAAATCCTCAAGCGCCGAGCCGACGAAATAGAGTGGCTTCAACATTAAGAATATATAAAGTTAGTGATATATTATCAAGTATTTTATATAGAATTATTAATGCATATATTTATTCGATTGGCTATTGGGAAAGGAATCAGAAAATCGCCGCAAAATTCCCACAAAAGGACTCCTGCGAAAAACAGTGACCGGGCAAGGGGTGTTGTAAGAGCTTGATCTGGTTGTAGAAATACTGATCGGGGTGAGAGGATTTAACGCCCGGCCAGGCTCGTTCAGGCCGACGATCATCCGGCACAGGAGAAAATTCTGGCTGGCCAAACGTTGGAAGGGCTAGTTCGACTCCGGTCCCAACTGCCTGACTTCGCTGTCCGACTCGTTTTCCTTGAGGTAGGGCATTCGGACCACCTCCAGATAGCGCTCATCGCCATCGCGCGGCAAGGTGTTGAAATGCAGGCCCAGCAAACCCTCGTCATTAACCCCCAGAAACAGCCGTGTCTGCCCGATTTCTGCCAGGGTCAACAGCGACAAGTTGCGAAGCTTGCTAACGCGCGCCAAAGCACTGTCGTCCTGGAAATCGAAATCGGCAATCGCTCGCGGCCAGTCGTCTGAGTAGGCCATTGCTTCTACTGAATCAAATAAATTCCGGCGGGATGTATACCCCGACTCTGCGTGCAACGCTTCTACGGAGGGCGTTACCTCTGGCAGTGGTTCACTGTCGGTGTTGGAGGACGTCGTATCATCGGCAAATCCTGCCGCCGACAGCAGCATACCGATGGTTAACAGCGTCATCCAACTGGCTTTGGGCATGATCCGACTCCCTCTATTCATGGCGGTATCCACCACGTCATTCGGGTCACTCAATCGTTATTGTTATTCGTTGTTCCAATCTGCCAGAAATCAGTGCTAAATTCGTTCGTCTGCATCACGCCCATGACATTTGATTGCGTCACACTTTATGTAAGGTAGCTGCCTGGCAACACGGATCCCAGCCAGCGATTCGGGTGACGACCAGTTAAAATGGCAATCAAAAGTCGACGTTAGACATGTCAGGAAAAGGAATTTACCAAGCTCATACCGGACCGGCTCCAGGGGGGCAGGTCACACTTGCGGGGCTGTGTTAGTTCGGATTGATCTGATTGGTGGGCGATACTGGGCTTGAACCAGTGACCTCTGCAATGTGACTGCAGCGCTCTCCCAACTGAGCTAATCGCCCACGGAACTACGTTTGAAGGACAGGAAAATTAATTTCTAAGTTCCACCGTGTTCACCGAATTCTAACAAATTTGAGGCGTGCTTTGCCGAAGTCTGGTATTTGAGGGGGCACTGTCGGCGGACATTGCGTTGAGCTCGTGTTTGCGTAAGAGTGTCGGCCAATATGCCAACGCAAGAACCCATACCCGGATTCAAATGGCCTGTCGCGGTGGCACAGCCAATCGCGGCTCCGGCTGAGAAGGTCTGGGATGTCATTTCGATGCCAGGCAACCTCGAACTCTGCCATCCCTTTTGTAAGAGCAACCCTGTACGTGTTTGGCCTGGACCAGATTCACGTGATGAGGTTCATTATCTGAGTGGATGGATTTATGAGCGCCGTTTTCTTCGGTGGTTTGAGGGGTCAGGCTACGATCTTGAGATCGGAACGCGTGACGGTGGGAAATCACTCGTTTCGTGGCGCATTTCACGCGTCGATGAGCGGAACTGCAGTCTCAAGATATCGGTCTTTCCGCACACGCTTCAGAATATCCCTGTAGTCGTCCGTTGGTTGCCCCACACACTTCGCCTTCGCCCCATGCTTAAGACATACTTGGAGTCCGTTGGAAGGGGGTTTGAGTGGTATGTAACCCGGGGAGAGTCAGTTCCTCGGGATCAATTTGGCAAGCACCCTTGGTTCTCGGCGCCATGATCGACTTCTCCCTGTTCATGAGCCATGTCCGCTTGCGAGTGCCACCCAAAGCAGTCCTGTCCATTCGGCCACGCGAAACATTGGCCTCTACTGGAGATAAGTGATGCGCCGACGCGAGTTTCTATTTTTGCTGCCGGCAGGCTTGGCCTTGCCTGGCGAGTTGTTGGCGGCTCGCCCGAACCCGTTTCGCGTTCGCACCATCACCGCCGGTGTCCCCCTGGCAATGGACGGTTGGGAGCGACAGTTGCAACAGGCCGCCGCGTTTCTCGATGCTGCGCGAACCGAATTCCAGGCTCGGGGTTACGAGGTGCAGACCTTGCGTATCGCCACCCAACCCCTGCCTGAATACCTGAGCGACTGGCTAAGTTCGGGAGGATTGCAGGTGCTTTCCGAGCTGGATGAATTTTGCCAGCAACAAGACCTGATCCTTAGCATCGGCCCGATTATCAATTCGAATCAATACGAGCCCAAGCTGGCCGACTGGGCCGCGGAACTGATCCGCAGCACCAGTCGCATCAGCTTCACGGTAGGAATCGCCTCTGCCGACACCGGCGTCCACCCAGCCGCCATCCGCTCGGCCGCCGAGACGATTGCCGCGATCGCGCGGACATCCGCAGGCGGAGAGGGCAACTTCCGTTTCGCCGCGACCGCGCACTGCCCGCCCGGTACACCGTTTTTCCCGGCCGCCTGGCACCGGGGCGAGCCATCCTTCGCCATCGGCCTCGAGACTCCGCCGCTGCTACTCTCGGCGGTCAGATCGCTACCCGAGAACGTGCCCGCAGCGCGCCACATCGCCACGGTCATGGATGCCGCCCTGGCGCCGGTGCAATCGCAGGCCGAAGCGATCGCCAGGCGTACCGGACGATCCTACTTAGGGATCGACACGTCGCCGGCCCCGGGTCCGGACGCAAGCATCGGAGAGGTCATCGAGACCCTCACCGGTGTACCGTTCGGCAGCGCTTCCACTCTGCGCGCCTGCGCTAGTATTACCGAGGGCCTCAAGAAGTTGCAGGTCAAAACCTGCGGCTATTCCGGACTGATGCTGCCGGTGCTGGAGGACACGGTACTGGCCAGGCGGGCGGCGGAAGGCCGATACGGCATTGCAGAGCTGCTGCTCTATTCGAGCGTCTGCGGCACCGGCCTGGACGTAGTACCACTTCCCGGCGACAGCTCGGCGGAGTCATTGGCGTCGGTCATCGGGGATGTGGCCGCGCTATCGGCCAAGTACCGAAAGCCGCTTTCCGCGCGGCTGTTTCCCGTTCCCGGCAAGACGGCCGGCGAATCGGTGACCTTCGACAATCCGTTTCTAACCGATTCGGTCGTGATGAAACTCGACTAATTTTGTCCAACTATTGCTGACGGCGAACGTTAGCTGTAGTCCTGGTACGACTTCTCCTCGACGATCTCCGAGCCGAGATGCAGGTTCACATTCTTTTTCGCCTCTGCGCGTTTGTCATTCGTGACATACACGGCTCGTGCTAACTCGATAAACCTTTCCCCGAATCTGTTTTGCCGTTCCTCGTCGCGGATATCATCTTCGATTTCCCAGAGTTCCTCATTGATTGTTTTCAATTGCTGGTGAAGGCCTGCAATAACCTTGTCCTCCGTGACGGAGTCCGACCAGACCTTGCTCAGTAATTCAAGTTCGTGACGGACATTTGCCACCTTTTGTGGATCATCGATCCGCTCGGATTTGATCTCCAGGATCGTAATCTTGTCGAGTAGCTCACCGGGCGAAATGGGTACAAGGATTTCTTTCATTGTCTGCAGCGGGTATCAGTACTGGAGAGCAGAATATACTGCATTCGGCTGCCTGTAGCCGGGCAACTCATTGGGGCGACTAGAGTTGACAGAGCTTTTCGGCCGCAGTTGCCAGCGTGGCATCGTCTTTCGCAAAACAAAAGCGCAGCTTGTTGCCGGGCAGCGGCTCGTCGCAGAATACCGATATCGGTATTGAGGCGACGCCGATCTCCCTGGTAAGTCGCCTGGCGTAAGAGACGTCATCCTCGTCGCTGATAGCGGAGTAGTCCAGGATCTGAAAGAAAGTGCCTTTTGCCGGCTCGAACTCGAAACGAGATGCAGTCACGAGATCGCAGAAATAGTCCCGTTTTGCCTGGTAAAAGGCCGCCAGTTGCAGATGATGCTGCGGCGTGGTTGTCATGAAGTCCGCGAGTGCATGCTGAATCGGTGTCACAACTGCGAAACAGTTGAATTGATGCACTTTTCGAAACTCCTCGGTCAGCCGCGCCGGTGCGATGCAATAGCCGACTTTCCATCCCGTCGCATGATAGGTCTTGCCAAAGGAAGAAATGACCAGGCTTCGTTGCCACAGTTCATCGTGCATCAGCATGCTTTGATGTCTGGCGCCGTCGAATACGATGTGTTCATAAACTTCGTCGGAGAGCAGAAGTATTTCGGTATCACGCACAATTTCGGCCAGTGAGTCGAGATCTGCGGCTGCCAGAATCGAGCCGATCGGATTCTGCGGGAAATTGAGAACGATGAGGCGCGTCTTTTCGCTTACTGTGTCGGCGAGACGCTGCCAGTCGATGTGAAAATCAAAGCCATCGCCGGCGCTGGTCAGCGGAATATGCACCGTGCGGCCGCCCGCGAGCGTGATCGCGGGCTCGTATGAATCGTATGCCGGATCGAAAACGATCACATCGTCTCCAGGCCTCACGATCGCCTGAATCGAGCTGAACAGCCCTTCGGTCGCTCCATCGCACACGGTAATTTCCGTGTCCGCGTCGGCAGACCTGCCGTAGAGACCTGCAACTTTCGCGGCGATGGCCGCGCGCAATGCCGGCACGCCGGGCATCGGCGCATATTGATTGGCGCCTGAGCGCAGATAATGCTCGATCAATGACAGCAAGTCATCGGGTGGTTCGAAGCTCGGAAAACCCTGCGAGAGATTGATGGCATTGCAGTCGAGAGCGAGCTGGCTCATGACCGTGAATATCGTCGTGCCCACGTCCGGCAGTTTGCTTGATATGAGAGGCTGCATAGGGCCGTGACGATGGCATCCGGGCCGAGGCGATGTCAATGGATGGCCGGCCTGCGTGGAATGCGCAGCCTGGCAGGCGATCGCCCAAGCGGGCGTAGCAATCGGCCCGGCCTCTGAGTCATAATCGCCGTCGGTCCGCGTCGGCTCCCCCGCGACGGTCAGCCGTGAACCCCGTCAGGCCCGGAAGGGAGCAGCGGCAGCGGTGACACCGGGTGCCGGGGACGGGCTGGCGCGGGCCTTCTGGCAGGAAATTGTGGTTTGTCGACAGTGCCCCATTGGTTACACTGGTCGATCTGGCCGGCAATCGATCTTCACAGACAAAACGCTAAAAAATATGAGTTATCTCGTTCTCGCCCGAAAATGGCGCCCGAAAAACTTTTCCGAGACGGTGGGGCAGGAGCATGTTCTGCAGGCACTGACCAATGCTCTGGAAAGCGGGCGGTTGCACCACGCCTACCTGTTTGCCGGAACACGTGGCGTTGGCAAGACGACGATTGCACGCATTCTTGCCAAGGCGCTGAATTGTGAGACAGGTGTTACTGCAAGTCCGTGCGGCAAATGTTCGGCCTGCGTGGAGATCGACGAAGGCCGCTTCGTCGATTTGATCGAAGTAGACGCTGCATCGAGGACTAAAGTCGAGGATACGCGCGAGCTCCTGGACAACGTGCAGTATGCACCGGCGAGCGGTCGCTATAAGGTCTATCTGATCGACGAAGTGCACATGCTCTCGAGGAGCTCGTTCAACGCACTGCTGAAGACGCTTGAAGAACCACCGCCGCACGTCAAGTTTCTGTTGGCCACCACCGATCCCCAGAAACTTCCGGTGACCGTCCTGTCGCGATGCCTGCAGTTCAACTTGAAACGACTGACACCGAAGCTGATAAAGGATCGCCTCGTGCATATCTGCGAAGCTGAAAAGGTCAAGGCTGAATTACCGGCTTTGGCGATGCTGGCGCGGGCGGCGGACGGCAGTCTGCGTGATGCGCTGAGTCTTCTTGACCAGGCGATTGCTTATTGCGGCGGGGATGTCCTGGAAGAACCCGTCGGTGTGATGTTGGGCACGATCGACCGGCAACACGTCTCAGCACTGCTAAGACTTCTTGCAAGCGGTGATGCCCCGGGGCTTCTCGATGCCATTGCCGAAATTGACCAGCAGTTTCCCGACTATAGCCGGATGCTGGATGATCTGGCGAGGTCCCTGCAGCGAATCGCTGTCTATCAGGTCGTGGGGGCAACAGACATGGAGGACGATCTCGCCGAGGGAGAACTTGCGGAACTCTCGGCCAACATGGCGGCCGAAGACGTGCAGCTCTTTTATCAGACAGCAATACTGGGCCGCCGTGATCTGCATCTTGCACCGGACCCGAGATCTGGCGTCGAGATGACGCTTTTGCGGATGCTGGCGTTTCAACCGCCCGGAACGGCGAGACACAGCAATACGAACAGTCCGAGTCTGCAGGCAGCGGCTGATTCCACGGGCGATGCCGGATCGAAATCGGCCCCGCTTTCTCCGCTTACCGTTACGGCGAAGGAGCCTGTCAGGGAAAAGTCGGAGTGGCAGGACCCGGACTGGAGCGTCCTGATCAACGAGCTGAACCTGACGGGCGCCAACAAACTGCTTGCTAGCAACTGTGCGTACCTGCGCCGCGAAAACCGTACTCTGTATTTCAATCTGGACAGCCGCTCCGAGTCGCTGTTGACCCAGTCACGGCAAAAAGCACTTGCCGCGGCGGTATCCGACAGGTTCGGCGAACCGCTGCGAGTTCAAATAACCGTCGCGAAGTCTGCGCCGGACACGCCGATACAGGAGGAAGCCAGGCGGGCTGACAAGGAAATGGAGGCTGCGCGGGCGTCACTCGAGTCTGATCCAAACGTCAAAGCGTTACAGGATATGTTTGGTGCGCAACTGAATCCGGACTCCATTGAACTGATACATCAGGCGTCGGGCGAGACCCAGGCGCCCGACAAGCAGCCGTCGTCGACCGACTAGTCAGGAGCAAAGCATGAAAGGGGGCATCGGCCAGCTGATGAAACAGGCCCAGCAAATGCAGGCCGACATGAAAAAGGCCCAGGAGGAAATGGCCAAGCTCACTGTGATGGGCGAGTCAGGTGCCGGCATGGTTAAGATTACGATGACCTGTCAGCATCAGGTACAAGCCCTGGAAATCGACGAATCGCTGATCGGTGATGACAAGGAAATGCTCGAGGACCTGATCATTGCGGCATTCAATGATGCAATTAGGCGCGTTGAAAAAACGATTCAGGAAAAATTTCTCAGGCGTAGCATCGGGCCTTAGCCTCCCTCCCGGCATGAAGTTGCCTTTCTAATTGCCGAAACTGCGTGTCTTATTCTCCGCTCCTGATCCGTCTCATCGATGCCCTGCAATGTATGCCGGGTATCGGGAGAAAGTCTGCGCAAAGAATCGCGTTTCACCTGCTTGAGCGCGATCGCGACGGTGCGAAGGAATTGTCCACGGCGTTGGAGGCCGGCGTTTCCGGGATAGGCCATTGCACTCGCTGCCGGATGTTTACGGAGCATGAACTTTGCAACATCTGCAGCGCATCAGGCCGTGACGGATCCCTGCTGTGTGCCGTCGAATCACCGGCAGATGTGATGGCGGTTGAAGACGCTACAGGCTACCGTGGACTTTATTTTGTGCTGATGGGGCACCTGTCACCGCTCGATGGCATCGGTCCGGAAGAGCTGGGGCTGGAGGCCCTCGAAAAACGTCTGGCCGACGAGGAAGTCAAAGAACTTATCATTGCAACAAATCCGACGGTCGAGGGCGATGCGACGGCACATTTTCTGGCCGACATGGCCGGCCGGCACAACGTACCTGCCAGCCGTATTGCCCATGGAGTACCACTTGGCGCGGAGCTGGAATACATCGATAGTGGCACCTTGTCGCATGCATTTTTCGGGCGCCGCATGGTCGACTAATGGTCGACTATTTTCCGGGAGCTAATAATTCCAAATGAATGACGCTGACTGCCTTTTCTGCAAGTTTGTCTCAGGAGAACTCAACGCTGACATCGTCTACGAGACAGATAAAGTATTTGCGTTTCGCGATATTAATCCACAGGCGCCAACCCACGTCCTGATCGTTCCGCGCAAACACATTGCGACCATCAACGACCTGACTGATTCCGACAGGGAAGAGATCGGCAATCTTTACCTCGCTGCCAAGGAAGTGGCGCAGGAAGTGGGTTTTAGTGAGGATGGTTACCGGGTCGTGATGAATTGCAACGCGGCGGCAGGACAAACCGTCTTTCACCTTCATTTGCATCTTCTGGGCGGCCGAACATTCAGCTGGCCGCCGGGTTGACCAGGCTAGTACTTCTTCTCAGTCAGCTTCTTCGTTAACGCCAGCAGGCGTTTGTAACTTTCATATCGCCGTGCACTGATTTGCCCGGCGTCAATTGCAGCTTTGACCGCACATTCGGGTTCGCGAAGATGGCGGCAGTCTGAAAACTTGCAGTCTGCGCCGAATTTGGCGACCTCCCGAAAGCCTCGTATCACGTCATCCACGTTATCTGTGCTTGGTGCATAGTCGCGCACGCCGGGCGAGTCGATGACCGCGCCACCATTCGGTAAGGCCAGCATGACGGAATTGACCGTAGTATGACGGCCCTCACCGCTGCCTGCGGAAACAGCGGTTGTTGGCTGATCGGCGTTCTCGGCGAGGCGGTTAATCAGGCTGGATTTGCCGACGCCGGACTGGCCCACAATGATTGCTGTCTGCTTGGCGAGAAGGGCCTGTAACGCGTCCAGATTGCTCCCGGACCTGGCGCTGCAAAGCACCGTTTGGTAGCCGATGCGTTCATAGTCTTGCAAGGTGTCCCTGGCGCCGGTGCCGGGTTCTGCCAGGTCGGTTTTGTTGAAAATGACCGCGGCGGAGACGCCCATCAGCTCCGCCGCGCAAAGGTATCGATCAACAATGAACCAGTCGGGCGCCGGTCGCTCGGCAGTTACGACCGCGAGAAAGCTCAGGTTCGCGGCAAGTATTTCTACCTTGCCACGGGTATTGGGACGGCCCAGCTCATTCGTGCGCGGCAAAATGCCCGTAATGAGCCATTCGGGCTCGTTGGCGATGGGTTCGGCTTCGACACGATCGCCACATACCGGCCGCAACCGTTTGCCTTTTACACGCGCGCTGACTTTCTCGCCATTCGCGAGTTGGAGGGCCATTCGGCGGCTAAAAGTTGCCACGACGAGTGGCTCTTGCCCATCGGACAGCGGCATCGTCATTCAGCTCTTGGGCTCAGTGCCTGCATCGGGGCAGAGTATGCCGTGATGCAGGCGGCCTTGCATCCCTCGTCGCGGTACACTACTGAATCTGACCCGCAGGCGACTATCAAACGGCCGTTGGCATGGAGTCCGCAAAAGAGGTGTGAATGACTGACGAAAATGATAATCGGGCGGGAGAGTCAACGACAAACCTGATCTGGATTGACCTGGAAATGACGGGGCTTGACACGATCTCCGACCACATAATCGAAATCGCAACAGTCGTCACCGACAGCCAGTTGAACGAACTGGCGGAGGGGCCCGTAATCGCGATACGTCAGAGCCGGGAATCCATGGATGCGATGGATGAATGGAATACCCGCCAACACGGCGAGTCCGGACTAACCGATCGAGTGTTCGCAAGCGACACGAGCATGCAGGAAGCGGAGTTCGAGACGCTCAAGCTACTCAAAAAGCATGTTGCCGCAGGTGCATCCCCGATGTGCGGAAACAGTATTTGTCAGGATCGCCGTTTCCTTGCACGCCAGATGCCCATGCTTGAAGCGTTCTTTCATTACAGAAACCTGGATGTCAGTACGCTGAAAATTCTCGCGCAAAACTGGGCGCCGGATGTTGCGAACGGATTTAAGAAAGAGTCGACGCACCGGGCGCTGGCGGATATCAGGGATTCAATTGCCGAGCTTACGTATTATCGTGACGCGCTTTTTAATCAGAGTGTATTGCGTAAGAAAGTATGACGGGTAAGCCGAACGCGCCGGCATCCGGACGAAACAGACAGCCGATTCTGGAGGTACTCGAGATCGAGTGGCGCGATTGCGGCTCGGTACTTGAGATAGGCTCCGGTACTGGTCAACACGCCGTGTTTTTCGCTGAGGCGATGCCATGGCTGACCTGGCAAACAAGTGATCTTGCCGAAAACCACCCGGGCATCAGGTCATGGATAGCAGACGCCAGGCCGCCGAATGTCCGGGATCCAATACTGCTGGACGTGCAACAGGCGAAGGGCGTCAATGGTGAATACGATGGCGTATTTTCGGCGAATACGGCCCATATCATGAGCATGCCGGCCGTGCGTTGCATGTTCGATGTTGCCCGGCGGCTCCTGTCGGATGATGGTGTGTTTTGTCTTTACGGGCCGTTCAATGAGGATGGGGAGTTCAGTAGCGATAGCAATAAAAACTTCGACCGATCGTTGCGTAGCCAGGACCCTGTGATGGGAATTCGCAATCTGGAAGACCTGGATGATTTCGCTGACGAATCAATGATGCACCGTGACAGACTCTACGCAATGCCCGCGAACAATCTGTTGGCGGTCTGGCGCAAGCAAGGTATGCAGAAAGAAAATGACGATTCATAAGGGCGGTTGCCACTGCGGCCGCATCAGATTTGAAGTGGATGCGCCGGGGGACCTCGAAGTCAATGAGTGCAACTGCAGCATTTGTCGTTTGACCGGGTTCCTGCATCTGATCGTGCGCAAGGACGATTTCAGACTCGTCAGCGGCCAGGACGACCTATCGACCTATCAGTTCAATACTGGTGTCGCCAGACACTTTTTCTGCGCTGTGTGTGGCGTCAAGTCGTTCTACATACCGCGGTCCAATCCCGACGGTTACAGCGTCAATGCACGTTGCCTGGATCCGGGGACTGTCACGTCGATGACCATTGAGACGTTCGATGGACGAAACTGGGAGGCACACGCGCACACGCTGCGTCATCTGACGGAATAAAGTGTCAGTATTTGCCGACAAAGCCTGCCGGCTAGCCCTGCGTCCACCAATATCACCTTGACGGAGTAACAGGTCGTGCTGGTACCAAAAATGCGCTTGCCTTATAGTTGGCAGCATTGGCATTGGGCGATTTGAAACAATGATTAAGAGACCAGTTTGGCAAATTGTATGTTTCCTGGGCTGCGGTCTGCTTGCTGTCGTGAAGACGCTCGCGGCGCCGGCCTGGGTCAGCGATAATTTCGAGATCATGCTGCGCTCGGGCCCGAGCAGCAGCAATGCGATTCAACTGATGATTACCAGCGGTACACAGCTCGACGTCCTCGAGCGCGACGAGGAGGCAGGCTATTCAAGAGTAAGGACAGGAGGCGGCACGGAAGGCTGGGTACTCAGCCGCTACCTGATGTCCGAACCGCCCGCCCGCGAACAACTGGAAACATTGACGAGTCAACTAACCAGTGCCAATGCCCAGGGAACATCAATGGGCTCTCAGCTCAAAGCCATAAAAGCGGAATACGACAGTGCCAACCGGCAGATTAGAATGCTCGAGACCGAGAGAGACAGGCTAGAGTCAGAGTTGGCGGAGATCAGGCGGACAGCCGCAAATGTTCTGTCAATCGACGATCGGAACAAGGAGTTGCAGCAACGACTGACCGATGTCGAGATCAGGGCAAGCATCCTTGAGCAGGAGAATCAGGAACTCGGTAGTCAACAAACCCGGTACTGGTTCTTGAGCGGTGCCCTGGTTTTGCTGGTGGGCATCATATCGGGCTTGTGGTTGCCCAGGGTTCGCTGGCAACGACAATCCAGATACGACAGCTTTTGATCAGAAATCGCCGGTCAGGCAGGTGAATGCTCCTGCAACACCTGCACTCCCGCCATCTGTTGGAGCCCGTCCTGACGGGCGATTTGCGACGATGTCAAAAGAGTCGAGTAGGAGCCCGTCCTGACGGGCGATTTGTCATACCGTTTCACCAGCCAGGAACATCCAGGTCTCGATTACGGAGTCCGGATTCAGGGACATGCTTTCGATGCCTTGCTCGACAAGCCATTTCGCAAGGTCCGGATAATCGGACGGACCCTGGCCGCAGATGCCGATATATTTATTCCTCGCCTTGCATGCTGAAATAGTCATTTTCAGAAGTGCTTTCACGGCATCATCACGTTCGTCAAAAAGCTCGGCGATCAGTGCAGAATCGCGATCAAGGCCAAGCGTCAATTGAGTCATATCATTGGAACCAATCGACATGCCGTCGAAATGATCCAGGTATTTGTCGGCCAGCAAAGCATTCGTTGGTAATTCCGACATCATGATGATTTTGAGTCCGTCTTCGCCACGCTTCAAACCGTTCTTGGCAAGCAGCTCGATGACATCAATTCCCTGCTGGACCGTACGGACAAACGGAATCATGATCTGGACGTTCTTCAGGCCCATGTCCCCGCGCACCTTGCGAAGCGCGGCGCACTCGAGTTCGAAGCAGGGCCGAAAACTGTCAGCCACGTAGCGAGCCGCACCGCGAAACCCGAGCATCGGGTTTTCTTCCTTGGGCTCGTATGCTTCACCACCGATGAGGTTTGCATATTCATTGGACTTGAAGTCGGATAAGCGAACGATTACAGGCTCAGGAGCGAAAGCGGCCGCGATCGTGCTGACGCCTTCGGCCAGCTTATCGATGAAAAACCCAACCGGGTCGTCGTACCCCGCCATTTGCTCATCAACTGCCTCTCGCGTCTCAGAGTCGAGTTGTTCATAATCGAGCAAAGCTTTGGGATGCACGCCGATCATACGGTTGATTATGAATTCAAGCCGGGCCAGTCCGACTCCTTTGTTCGGAATTCTGGCGAAGTCGAACGCCCTGTCCGGATTACCGACGTTCATCATGATTTTCACTGCAATGTCCGGCAATGAATCCAGCTCGATTTGTGTGCGTTCAAATTTCAGCAGGCCTTCATAAACGTAGCCCTCGTCACCCTCTGCGCAACTAACGGTGACCGCTGTGCCGTCGGCAATGCTCTCCGTCGCGTCACCGCAGCCGACAACGGCCGGAATACCAAGTTCTCGTGCGATAATTGCTGCGTGACAGGTTCTGCCGCCGCGGTTCGTAACGATAGCCGATGCGCGCTTCATTACCGGTTCCCAGTCCGGGTCAGTCATATCCGATACCAGGACGTCGCCTTGTTGCACACGGCTCATTTCGCTGACATTGCGAATAATTTTTGCGGTGCCGGTCCCTATCTTCTGCCCGATGCTCCGGCCTTTGCTGAGTACGGCAGACCGGTTTTTGAGCGTAAACCGCTGGATCGTGCGGCCGCTCCTGCTTTGCACCGTTTCCGGTCGCGCCTGAAGAATGTAGAGTTTGCCGTCGGAACCATCTTTGGCCCATTCAATGTCCATTGGTCGGTCGTAGTGTTTTTCGATCGTTACTGCTGTCCGCGCAAGCTCGATTACCTCTTCCTCGCTTAATGAAAATTGCACGGCGTCCGACTCGTCGACGTCGACAGTATCAACGGTCTTGCCGGGAGTCGGGTCGTTGCTGTAAATCATTTTTATTGCTTTGCTGCCGAGGTGCTTTCTCAGTATCGGAAAATGGCCGGTTTCCAACGCCGGTTTATAAACGTAAAACTCGTCAGGATTGACCGCTCCTTGCACTACCGTTTCCCCGAGACCATAGGATGAAGTAATGAACACCGCATCCCGGAAGCCTGATTCGGTATCGAGCGTAAACGCCACGCCGGCCGAGCCGATATCGCTGCGAACCATGTACTGAATGCCAACGGACAGGGCAACAAGGGAATGATCAAATCCCTGATGCACGCGATATGCAATGGCGCGATCGTTAAAGAGCGATGCAAATACCTGGTGCAAAGCTTCGATCACGTGATCGATGCCCCTGATGTTCAGAAAAGTCTCCTGCTGACCAGCGAAAGAGGCATCAGGAAGGTCTTCGGCCGTGGCCGACGACCGAACCGCGACTGCAATATCCTTGCCGCCGGACATTTTCTTCCAAGCCGTGCCTAGTTCGTCCGTTAGCCTCTGGGGCAACGGTGAATCGACAATCCAGTCCCGAATCGATTTTCCTGCGTCTGTGAGTGCGTCGATATCATCGACATCGAGCCTATCCAGGACGCCGGCAATACGTTCGTCGAGCCCGGCGTTCTGCAGAAAGTCGCGGTACGCCGCTGCAGACGTCGCAAATCCGCCGGGTACTGCGACGCCAAGACTGGCCAGATTACTGATCATCTCGCCCAGCGAGGCATTCTTGCCCCCAACAATTTCAACGTCTTGCATTCCAAGCTTGTCAAGCGTGATAACGTACGGCTCCAATATCAGCTCCCTTGTGTTAATTATCTGGACATGGACAATCGAATGGAATTGATGCGCGGCAAGGTCGTGAACTGCGTTTTTCTGCAAACCCGGACGAATTACAATGACTAAACGTACTGTCTTTTTTCTGTCTGATAAGACCGGTGTGACCGCTGAAACGCTCGGACACAGCCTCCTTACTCAATTCGATCGGCAGGAATTTCGGCACGTGACTGTGCCATTTATAGATACCGATGACAAGGCACACGAGGCAGTAGAAAAAATCAACGAGGTGGCAAAGGCAGAAGGCGCCCGGCCGGTCGTGTTTTCGACGCTTGTGCACGATGACTTCCGGGAGATCGTCAAAGAGGCGAACGGATTGCACCTCGACATCTTCGACGTCTTTTTGGAGCCGTTGGAGAAGGAATTCAAGCAAAAGGGAACTCATACGGCCGGCCGCGCACACGGCATGAGCGATATCGAAAGTTATATGAAGCGCATCGAGGCGACTAACTTTGCCCTGGCGAATGACGACGGTGGCATTACCGGAAACTACGAAATGGCCGACGTTATTCTCGTTGGTGTTTCCCGTTCGGGCAAGACTCCGACATGCCTGTACCTCGCTTTGCAATATGGTGTCTATGCGGCGAACTACCCTCTTATCGATGAAGAATTGGAAAGCGGTAAATTGCCGGATATCCTGGTGAAACAGAAACAGAAATTGTTTGGCCTGACAATTGCGCCGACGCGGCTTCAACAAATTCGGAAGGAGCGGAGGGCGCTTGGCCGTTATTCATCTGCGCAGCAAGTACGCTACGAGTTAAGAGAGTCTGAGAAAATATTCAAACGCTACGGAATCCCGAACGTCGACACAACAGAGTTCTCGATCGAGGAAATCGCGAGTAGAATTCTAGATAGTACAGGTGTTGAGCGCAGAGTTCGACCATAATTTTTTTTCAAAAACACAAAAAGCGGAACTATTTTTGCATGCCTTTCGAATAGTGTTTGCTGTGATATATTTGCTTAATGTTGCTCGAATACCAACTCGTACCCGAGACGATCGCAAGGCCGCGAAGTTTTGCCGGCCTCATGTCTCTGTATGAAAGTAATTATTTGCGTCTGCAACAATTAGTTCCCGAGCTTGAACGACTTGATGGTTATTATCGATCGCGTGTTGCTGGTGCCTGTGACCTGCACGTCGAAATTATCGATCGGACCCGGTACACCGTGACGCTGTCACTGTCGTATTTCTTTTATGAGTCTGAACGGCGTATTGCTGAACCCGACATGAAGGTTCGGGCCTACCTGGATGGACAGCTGGCGGAAGCGATGAATCTGTGCGGCGATCGTCGTCATGCAATACTCAACGGATCGTCGGGCGTGCACAGGGAAGAACTCGACCGGCGGTGGCATCGCAATGTCGTGCTCAACAAGTGGCTGGAATACCTTATGGATCAGGGCCACCTGATCCTCGAACGATAGTCACAGTTCCCGGCAAGCGGGCGACCACAGATCCAAAAACTGTCGATTCAGTCAAGGATTGACACGGTCTCACTTGCCATTATCCGTGCAGAGTAGTCCTCATCGCCTCGCCTGATTAGCGTGGATTATGTAAAAGGAGCACGGATTGTCGAGCCTCGCCGCAATCTTCGGAAATTCGCCGGATAAATCGCAGGACAGCGAGAAACTGCTGGACCTGTATTGGAATCGAGCGGCGCTCAAGAAAAAATTTGCCGGTATGCGAAAAGAGCAGTTCAGGCTTCAGGACCAGATCAAGCAACAGGAAGGGAATGCCGCCAGATTACAACAGAAGTTGAATCATCTTGAGGAACTCCTGGTCGACCCGGATTTGGCGCACAACGTCATTGTTTTTTATCAGCTACGAGGACTGGCGCTTCGTTGTCAAAATAAGCTCACGAAGTTTGCCGAACAATTAAAGCAACAGCGAGAGCAGAAGCAACACGAATGTCTGCTCGTTTCCTGGAATGAAGAACGCAGGAGAGAAGCGAGCGGGCTGGAACGGCAGATTTCAGAAATATGCGACACCGTTCATCAACTCGAGGATCAGCTGCAAGCAGAACGTCGTCGCCTGGATGCAATGAGCGGTTTCCTGAAAATATTCAGGCGCCGGTCAGTAACGGCGATACTGTCCAACCTGGACGAGCGAATCGCTGTTGCACAGCAGGAAGAAGAGCACTTGCTGCGGCAGGTCGAGGAAATTCAGAATCGCAAACCGCCCGACAACGAGGGTCTGGATATTCCGACCAAGCGTTCCATCAATTTGATGATAATCGCCTTTGCCCAGGATCTATTCTTAGGTTTTTCCGATGAGGCACTCGCGGCAATGGCGAAAGAAGCAAACGACAAAGGTGTCGGGGCGATCAACTACGGTACGCGTAATGAGTGTGATCAGCTTCTTGTGCAAATTTATCAGCTAATCGAAACGATGGAACAGGCTTCGGACTTCGCAGAAAGTCTGCAACAGCGTGCAAAACTGCTCGCGGAACACGCCGATTTCAGAAACGATACGGATGTCGTACCCGTTGCCGGAACTGTTGCAACGATTTACAACATAGGCGCCAATGGTCTGGTCAAAGAAAACGAAACCAACATTCTGGGCGAGAACTGGTGGGGAATCTCGAACGTCCTGAGTCGCTAGTGTTCCAACAAGGCTGAGCTAACAATTACGGGGGCAGGGCTAGATGTCCGTTCGGAACATTTGCCGTTGAAAATGTGGAATGGCTTCTACCTCCGCACCAGCCGAAGCTGGATCGATCAGCTCCGACGAGTCGGATTGAGACGCGTCGCCCGCGACCGGTGACAGCGGCGATTCGTCCTGCGACAAGGATTCGGTCGCGAATGACTGGGTCGAATCACGGGAATCTAACGGCGGAGTTTCGATCGCGACAGCAGAAAAGACATTCTGCAGAATTATTGCCACGCGGGGTGCCAGGTAAAGGATCGGTGCGGTGGATTGCGCCTGTTCGGCACCGGCGTTCAGTGATTCGTCATTGGCGTTGCCAGGCTCGACTGTGATATGGCCAACAACATTTGCAGATAGATCGCTGACCGGCACGTCCAGACTTCGTAGTAGATCGACCGTTCGATCGCAGGCCGCCGTCGAAGCTGTAGCCCCCAGAGCAGGGGAACACCAGGCGCCGCCCAGCACCAGAATCGCCAGGAACGGGATGTGTCGGCGTCCTGACGCATTTTCTGAATGGTCCAGCGGTACTGGTCTGGCTGTCACCGCAGCTCCAATTTGCTGAAAACAGCAAACTTAGTGTTGTAGAACAGTACAACACCTGCGTGCCGGGATGCAAGCGGCATCTCCCGGACAATGCCCGGTTATATCAGACTACGGCTTGATCTGGGCGGTCTGGGCCGGCTGCACATCGATTTCCCTGAGTTCCGCCAGGTCTGTGACGATTGCCGCGGCCTCGTCAAGGTGCACATCGGGCGGCTCCAAAGCCTCGAGTTCTTCCATCGTAGCAACAGGCTCCAGCTGCAGCGCTGCCCGGCGCTCATTCTCCCTGTCCAGACGACGCTTGATCTCATCTTCACGCTCGGCACGGCGCTCCTCAAGGTTAAGAGACACGCTTGTTTGTGCACGGATCTGTTCGACGTCGAGAATTCCCGCCATAAGGTACTGATAGTCGGGGTCGTCTTTACTTCGTGAGTAGTGGCTGGCCATCAGCGATGAAATCGTGTTGTCGAGCGGCGCGCCGGCCTGGAATTTAGTCGTTTTTATGGTATCCCAGGGCAAGGCAGTTTCACGAACGCTTTCGCCGACCAGCTCGACATCGATCGCGGATGGCAGGGCGATATCCGGCCAGACACCCCTGTGTTGAGTGCTCTCGCCTGTCACCCGGTAGTATTTCCCGATAGTCAGCGTCAGCTGGCCGAGGCCTGCCTCATCGGGCCTGCGCACGTACTGATCGAGCGAATAGAGGTTTTGCACCGTGCCTTTGCCAAAAGTCTGCTGGCCGATAATCACGCCGCGCGCATAATCCTGAATCGCTGCCGCAAAGATCTCGGAGGCTGAGGCGCTGAAGCGGTTGACGAGAACGGCAAGCGGTCCGTTGTAGGATACCCGCGGTACCGGGTCGGGATCATCGAGACGGCTGATCCGGCCGCTCGAGTTGCGCAACTGGACAACGGGCCCATTGTCTATGAACAGGCCAGATAGTGCGGTCGCTTCCGTGAGGTGACCGCCACCATTGTTTCGAAGGTCGATAATCAGTCCGTCGATTCCCTCGTCCTCCAGTTCTCTGATCAGGCGTCGTACGTCCTTGGTCGTGCTTGTATAGTCCTTATCGCCGTTACTCAAGGCGCGGTAGTCGCGGTAGAAACTCGGCACTTTGATCACGCCGATTGACCAATCCCTTCCTTCGCGCGGAACCATAATGGTTTCGCTTTTTGCGGCTTGCTCTTCCAGCTTGACCTGGTTTCTGGTCAGGCTGATGATCTTCTCCGGTGCGCCCGGTAATGCGCCAGCAGGCATTATTTGCAGTCTTACGACGGTGTCGGCTGGTCCCCGAATCAGTTGAACAACATCGTCAAGTCGCCAGCCGATGACATCGATCAAATCACCCTGTTCGCCCTGCGCGACACCGGTGATCCTGTCCTTGGGCTGGAGCTTGCCGTCAATTGCCGCGGGGCCGCCCGGAATAATATTGATGACCATCACATAGTCATCGTCGATTTGCAGCGATGCACCAATTCCGAAATAGGAGAGGCTCATCTGAATACGATATTCTTCAGAGTTTCGCGGTGACAAATAACTCGAATGCGGATCGAGCGTATGGGCGAACGCATTCATGAATGTTTCGAACACGTCGTCACTCTTGATCTGATCCATTCGCTTGAGGAAACGCGAGTAGCGCTTGTGCAGGATCTCCTGAGTTTCTGTCCAGTCCTTTTCGGCAAGTCTGAGATTCATGGCGTCATTCTTGACACGCTTGCGCCAGAGTTCGTCCAGCTCGGCTTCAGTCTGCAGCCAGGGTTGATCCTCCCGGTCAAACACATAGGTTTCATCGATACTGAAATCGGGTTCGGTTTCGAGCTGTAGAAGGGCGAAATTCAACCTTTCGCGAACCCGTGTCCGGTATACCCCGAATATTTCGAAGACCGGGTCCAGGGGCTCGGATCTGACCATGTCATCGAGTTGGTAGCGATACGGCTCGAAGCTCTCAACATCGCTGGCCAGCAGATACATGCGGTTGTTGTCCAGGGCATAGATATATCGATCGAGGACCTTCGATGAAAGGTCATCATCGACGTCTGCGTGCCGGTAGTGAGATTTCTGTATAAATTCGCTGACCAGCTGCCCGATTTTCTCGTGCCGAGGCTCCGGGCCCAGATCGTCGTCGGATGTGACTGCAGGTATCGCAGCGATGGCGGACAGGGCCCATAGGCCGACGAATGCGCCAAACATCCAGCGGCGGCAACCGGTATCAGAATTCTTCAAATTTTTCTCCATACATGGCGATTGGGGATATTAGCTTTACCCTTGCGGGCTAGGCTAGTTGGCATAAGCGCTTCAATCAAGGGCGCAATTAACAAAAAATCATGGTTTATCGGCATTCGACCACAGTCTGGCCCCTTGAATGCTATGACCGCGATTTCGCTCCTGAGTTTCTGGGTAGTCGATAATTACCGGCTCAGCCCGCATCACGGGCCGTCTTGCCCCGGGACACCCTTATGTAAAGAGTATTTCCAGGAATATTTCCGTCACAGGCCTCCCGCAGCAGCATATTTCACCTAGTACTCCATCAATATCCCCTTGACGGAGTACCAGTGGTCCATAATCAAAGTAGCCCCAGGGGCGGGCCGCCGTCAGAGCGGTCCTTGCCATGCTTGCGCCGTCGTCTCATGCGTGACTGCAACTCCTTGCGCCGGCTCTCCAGCCATTGTTCGCGAGAAACGTCACTGGTTTTGTTTCTGAGGCCGGGTTGAGGAACCCGGTTGGCCCGGTAGTCACAAAAGTCCCGATAGGCCTCGATTTCATGATGGAGCTCGCGGACAACCAGTTCGATCATGATGGCATCGTCAAGGAAGCCAAGGCCTGGTATGTGATCCGGTATCAGGTCTTCGGGCTCACAAAAGTAGGCGAGGGCGTTCAGTACTCTCGCCGACTCCTGCTCCGGAAGTGCCCATTCGTGATCGGACAGCATGCGGATCATGACTTCAAGATTTTCGAGCCGATCGGTAACGAACTTCGGGATACCCGAAGTGCCGATATCTTTGAGGAGATCCTCGGCCGAGGCAACAATGTCTTCAGGCGAAGCGTTTGCCGCGGCTTTTCGCGCCTCGCGCATAATCAGACGAAAATGTCTCAAGTCATTGTCATTAAGCTCGAAAGTAACTCTGAGTCCCATGGACAACGCTCCGGAAGGATTGATCGGCTGCAGACTACCGGCGGCTTGAAATGCCGTCAATGGACGGCTTAGAGAGCCGTCGATTGAATACTGGAGAATTCTGTCGGAAAACCGCACGGCATCCGAAAAGCCGGCCGGATCTACTTTCGGTTACGCAGGTTCCAGAACTTGGAGCGGTCGAATCGACCGGTGTTGTACGGATCGCCGCCAGCTTCATCTTCGTCTTCAGCAAGAGAATCGTCGATTATCGTCAGCGTCTCGTGGGTACCGCTGTCCTCACGCACATATTTGTTGGGTACCAGGACGTTCTTGCCGGGACCACCGTCTTCAATACGCCCACTGAACGTGGGCTCGAGATCTACCAGTCCGGCGCCGGGAGCCTTTGGCGTTGGCCGTTTGGGTTTCGCGTTGCCCCTGCGGGTGGTTTGATGGAGGATTGATTCCTGCTTAGCTTCCTGCGGAAACAGCTTCGATCCCAGCCATGTCAGAAAGCGCTTCATTGTGTATTTCCGATGGTTCTGTGTGTTCGACCTGAAGATTCATGAATAGTGTCGGAGCAGGGCACGATCATGCATCATTGTTAACATAAATTCTATGAAAACTACCTTAATCCTATGTTTGGCAACGACAAATTGTGATAAAGGTCACAGTTAATTCAGTCACTTGCAGCCATTCCTTACAGCGCAAGGTAATGATCCACAGGCTTATCTCGCATGGCTGCTCCTTCGAAAAGCCCAGATCGTAAGGCGCAGCAGCATAAGGATCAGATAGGGCGTTAGCACGAGGAACCAGACCGCAGGTCGACCTTCCCGTATTTCGCTGCTCAGGCGTCCGTAGAAATCAGAAAAACCCGCCCCACCATACTCGCCAAACACGGATTGGCCGGTGAAATAAATTGCCAGCGGCAGCAAAACCAGTCCTGCAAAGAAGAATGAGAGCGCAAGCGCCGTTTCATTCAAAGCTTTCTGTTTGAACGGTTTCTTCTCGACAGACACGGGTCATCCGTAGGCGCATGAAAAACACACGCCATCCTCGACCACGTGGACGCCAAGGTCAAGCAGAGCAGAATTAGTCTGTCGCAGTCTGGTCCGGCTGGTCGGAATTGCTCCGATGGGGACCTTTTCGCTTTCGATAGACCACCCATGACAGGTGCAGACAGGCCGCGGAGAAGAGAATGTAATGCGGCAGCACCCAGAACCAGTCACTGATATACAGGGTGGCAAAAAAAGCCGCGAAACCGGCTGTCAGATAGAAATAAGGGAGGCAATCGTAAAGGAGTTTTGGTAACCAAATCTTCCGGGACGCCAGGTCTCCGGCACGGCGCGCTACTGCCTGGGTGGAGCTAAGGTCGAGAGTTTTTGGCGCGGTCTTCGTGAGCATTATCTGGGCTTGTTTATGGTTACCGTGCTCATGGTGACAGACCGTAGCTGAACGGATCCTGAAAGTCCGTGACTGTCCTCACATAACGATGTGTCAATGCCGTACGATGCATCGAAGCCTTGAAAAAAACATACGGGGGGTCCTGTCGGACATGGCCGACAGGTATTAGCGCTTCGGTCTCTCTTCGAACTTAAATTCTGCCGAGCCTATCGTCACGACGTCGCCGTTTTTGAGGATCTGCTCCGTGACCCGCTTCGAGTTAACATATACGCCATTCTTGCTGCCCGAGTCGATGATCCTCGTGCCGTCTTCATCGGTCACGATAGCGGCATGGCGTCGGCTGATGTACGCCGCATTGAGTTGAATGTCATTATGTACAGTTCGCCCTATGGTGAGCCTGTCCTTGAACAACGGGAACCTGAGTTCCTGCCCGTCAATGTTGCCAATAAGAAGTCGCGTGACCCGTGCTTTCTCAACGCCGCTCCTATCATCATCGATTCGTTCTGATATTCTGTCATCCAGTTCATGGATGACATCTTCTATTGCGTCAATTGATTTGATTTCTTTGCTTCGCTTTGACAGCTCACTCAACATCCCAGCTAGCGCATTGTCCTTGTTGCTGAGTTTGTAGTTCAGCTCATCGTTCAACGTCTCAATCTTTTTCAGCTTTCTTTTCAGTTTGGCAATAGTTGCTTTGTTTTCTTGTTCTGCAGCACCGAGGCGATTTTCAAGGCTTGAACTGAAACTCTTGGTGTCAAAAAGATCGGATGTCAGCTGCTGACTCAGCGACTCGCGATCGGCAACAGTCTCGTGTGCCTCGCCAAGTTCGAGCCGAATTCGCCGCATCTCTTTTTCGAAATCTTCCTGCAGCCTGGACTTTTCATCGATCAGGTCCGCGTTTTGTGATTTCAGCTCCTCGATACGGTCGGAGAACTCCCGGACCTCTGCATTCGCACTGGCCAATGAGACTTCCAGGTGTTTCTTGCGGGTCTCCAATCCTTCCGTCAGCACAAGCTGGTCCTGAAGCTGTCTGCGAAGTTTGTCCGCGTAGGTCTCGGTGCGTGTGATCTGGTTCTTTAGTTCGCTGACTTCGAAGTTTTTGCCTGCCAGCACCCCTGAGTGCTCCGCCAGCAGTTCCTTGCCTGCCGCCGACATTTCCGCTTCCTTGTTCTGTGCGTCAATGTGAAGCTGTTTGATTTCCTGCACCAGTTCGTCACGTGCCGCCGCGAGTGATGTCAGCCTGTCATTCAGGTCGTCCTGAATCGCTCGACTGCCCTGCGATTCCTCGTTCGCGTTTTCGAGCTGCCTGGAGAGCTGCTGGATTTTGTCCTCGCTCTCGAGAAGACGGGACTCTTGTTTATCCCAATCAGATTTTCGACAGTCAATGTCTCGTTGAAGCGCGGACACAGAAGCACGAGACGCCGCGACTTCCTTGTTCAGTTCGTCAACCTCGGCTGTAAGCGACTGGGCTTGTTCTTTTGTTGTTTGCAGCTCTGAGCGTTCAAGCTGTGATTCGTTTGTCAGGGCGCTGAGTTTTTCTTCGGCGTCATGTAGTTGTGCCTGAAGCTCCACCACACGGGATTCCGATTCCTGTCCCTTGTTGCCGGACTTTTCGATCTGTCGGGCGGACTCTTTTAGCAATTGCTCCTTGGCGGCCAGCTGTGATTCGAGCAATTCGATCTCGTTTTCGCGTTTCTCGAGCAACCTGTCCGTGTGCGATTGCTTACTGTGAGCTAACTTCAACTCCTCCGTAAGTTTATTTGCCGTCTCCTCGCGGACATTGATTTCCTTTTCAAGACCGATCCATCTCGATCGGAGCTGCTCGATGTCGAACTGCAACTTGTCAATGCTATCAGCGCGTGATTCCAGATCTGCTCTCAGATTTGAAATAGTTTCATTGGCATCGCCCGGTTGGGCGTCCGGCCTCGAAAATTCAACCGTGTTGCCGTCCGATTCAGCTTCGGCTGTACTGTCAGCCTCGAGTGCCTCACGAATTGCCTCGGGAAGAACCTCAAATTCCACGGTCGGCTCATCATCCTGGTCGGAGACTAATTTGTTGATTTTCTTATTGTCATTAGCCATCGAGGGATAATAACACGATAGAAATCAAGGAGTGCGACTATGAGGCCGTGTCGCTACCTTGCTTACTAGCGTATCGAGTTGAAAACGTTAGGTTAAATAGGGCGGCAACACTGCGCGTGCCCATCAGTCGCAGGCAACGGTGCGGCCCGCTGCCCACTGGCGAAGGGATCCTATTTTTTCCGCCATGACAACAGAAAGTGGTTGAGTTGCCTGTATCTCGCTCAGAAGGTAGGCGGTGGACAGGGGCTTTTTATTGGCGTGCGCGGTGTACAGCGCCGAAACCACCGCCTGTTCAATTTCTGCGCCGGAAAATTCGTGCATGGCTGCAGTGAGGGTCCCCAGGTCGAAATCTGCTACTGACTGACCGCGGTTTTCCAGGTGTATGGCAAGTATCGATGCGCGAATTTCCGGGTTCGGCAAATCGACGAAAAAGATCTCATCGAAGCGGCCTTTACGGACGAGTTCTGGCGGCAGTGCACTGATATCGTTAGCCGTTGCAACTACAAAGACCTCGCGATCTTTTTCCGCCATCCAGCTCAGGAAGCTCCCCAGGACCCGTTGCGTAGTCCCGGTTTCACCACCCCGTCCGGCGAGGCCTTTCTCGATTTCGTCGATCCACAGGACGCAGGGCGCCATCACGTCGGCCGTTTTTAGAGATTCGCGCAAATTACGCTCGGTCTCTCCGTGATACTTGTTGTACAAGGCACCGAAGTCGAGGCGCAGTAGCGGTGCGCCGAATACACCCGCCGTGGCTTTGGCCGCAAGGCTTTTTCCGCAACCTTGCACGCCGATAAGCAGAATTCCCTTCGGCGAATCGAGATGGCGGGCATTTTCGCTGTCCAGGAACGCCGCTTTTCTCTTCGCGAGCCAGTCCTTCAATTTTGCCAGCCCGCCGACATCGCTGAAGCTTGCGGTGTCATACTCAAACTGCAATATGCCGCCGCGATTCAATAACTCGTATTTGGCCTGCATTACCCCAGGCAAATCACTTTTCGTAATTGCGCCATCGAAGAAAATAGCGTTTCTCGCCAGTTTTTCGGTATCGGCATCGGTCAAACCGGCAAGGTTCTGTATCAGCAGACGATATGCTTTGGGATCAACCTGGACCTGGGAGCCGGGGTTCTCGAGCGCCCATTCGGCGGCGATCCGTTTGATGATCCCCTCGCGTTCCTTGTCCGTCGGCAGTGCCATGTCGAAGCGCGCAACGAAGCTTTCGAGTTCAACCGGTAGAGATACGCGGTGACTTACGAGAATCAGGTGTCTCGTAACTTCCTTGAATCGAATGCAAATGTCTTTGAGTAATCGGACGATTACCGGGTCTTCCAGGTACGGATGAAAATCAAGAAGTACATAAACGCCCGGCGTTTTGACTGCCCTGATGTGCCGAAGCACCGCCCCCGGTTCCGAGTTATGCAACTGAGGCTCAAGCGATATATCGAGACGTTGCAGGCCATCAGTTACGGTCCAGCGAAATAGAGGCAGGTAACGATCTTTGGCACGAGCTGAAGTTATTGACATCAATAACTTCAGCATGCGCGATTCGTCGCGGGTCTCTATCACCACTATCGGTGTTCGGGAACGTAGTATCAGCTCAAGATCGTGTTGTCTGTCCATGGACAATTTTAGTTTTTTTGCGTACTGCTAATTTTCGCAGTTGTTCAGGTCTTTGTCGCTCAATACTTCGCTTTCGCTGCCTGCAAGATCCGCGACAATTTTGCGTAATAGGCGTATGGAAACCTTGTCCTGAGAACCGGCCAATCTGCGCATGACGTCGTCGAGATTGTGTTTTCTGTCACTCTTTCTTCTGATTTCATCGTTGAGTCCTGCCAGTATCGTTACCGCGCGAGCGGTGACTTCGCCGGTCGATGGATCAGCGCACAATGATTTTGCGCCTTTGCCCCAGCTTTCGAGCTTCGAAAATGCTGTCCGGTATCGTTTTTCGCTGATCGTCCCGCTTCGCCTCAGGATTTCAAGGCTGTAGTATTCCGCCAGCCCTTCGACGATCCAGTCGGCACCTGTCACTGCGCTGGTGCCAAGCCCGATATGAATTGTTTCATGCATGATCGTACTCGTGCCGTTTTCACTGATTAGCGGGCGATCCGCATGCACGTAAAATGATCGCGGCGCCGACAAGCCTCCGCGCCACATTGGCTCGCCGGCACCGACAACAGTCAGCCGTTTTGGAAAACCGGGAAGCAGGCGGACAAGATCGGGCAACGTCCAGTTAAGCATTGCCAGAGTGTCCATTCGCCTGAAAGCCTGATCCACAGGTGCAGCGACGATTACCCGGATGCCGGCAATATTCTCGTGTCTTACGCCAAGCTCTCCAAGGATGATCCAGCCGGTCGGTCGGTCGAAGCGCCGGTCGGGATTGGAGACATTGAAAACATTCGACCGCCTGAAGTACTCGGTCACCGCAGACCAACCGTCAGGCAGGTCAAACATGAGTCGGGTTCTGCTTACCGATCGTTTCAGCGTTCTTGTCGCCGTCGGTGGGATCACGTCTTCAGCCCTGAAAAGCGCCCAGTCAGCGCCGATGAAAGCGTCGTAGCTATTGCTGCCTCTCAGGTGATTGATTGTCGCGAACCAGCGTAATTCACCGCCATCGGCCGGTGGCACCCAGCGAATTCGCTCATCGTCAATCGAGATCTGCCCATCACCGCCAATGTCGCTGATCATGTTCTCCCCCAGCGGCATGCTCAGTTCGCGCAGCAATCTGTCGCTCTGGGAGATCCTGAGTTTTACATAGGCGCCGCCTCTCGATATATCCGGCCTGACCCGATAGTCAACGCCGTAAATGCGCTCCTGGATCGCTTGTGATGCCCCTGACTCCGCTGCCGGGGCGCTGCACGCAGCAACGAACGCGCCTGCAAGAATTGCAAGCAGCCCTGCCACCGTCCAGCGCCCAAAATCGGCGAAACCGGGTAGATGGCTGTGGTCCTTCGTCTGAATCTGAGTTCCTGAGATGCAGTTCATGTCGAGTTCAGGCTGTTCACGTTACTGTCTGCGCATGGGTGAGTGACATGATATCGCAGGCAGCCAGGATTCTTGGAAACATTAGCGGAGCCGTCTTGATCGGCTGCGTGCTTTGCGCTTGCTCGTCGCAGGAGACCAGGACCTACGAAAAACCGGCAACTGGTGGTGCCGGCGAGCTTATGTCGCGTCATGAGAAACCGGCAAAACGACTCTCCGTCGGTGAGCAGGCAGCCGTTGTGGCGGTCAGGCAACTCGGTGTGCCGTATCGATACGGTGGCAGCACGACCGACGGTTTTGACTGCAGCGGCCTTGTACAGTACGCCTATGCAAAAGCCGGCAGAGCGATCCCGAGAACCACCGGGGCCCAGTGGCGTAGCTTGCAGCCGGTCGCCGTGCAAAATCTACGCGTAGGGGATCTGCTGTTTTTTGATATCGACGGCAAGGTTTCTCATGTTGGCCTCTATCTCGGCCGCCGCCGATTCGTGCACGCACCATCGACCGGCAGGGAAGTCACAATCGAAGAGCTGGACTCCGGTTATTACCGAAAAACATTCGTACGTGGGGGACGTCCGCAATAGCCATGGCCATAGCCATAACCCGGATATTGCGAATTGGCAATCGATGAGCCGGTTTGATCGGCTAATGGGTCAGGCGAAATCGTCGGTGACGATAAACGCCTTCAACTGATCGGCAAGCCCTTTGCAGGCCTTCGCCCGAGTGCGCGCGATCAGCGGAATCGGAATAACAATTGCCGGGAGAAAGGATGTGCCACTGACGTCCGTGCTGACTGTGCCGGCCGATTCCAGCGCAGTTAGATCCCAGACGGCAGCGTCGTATTTTGAATCATCTTGCCACCAGGCAAAGCCGAAGCAGCCGCCACCACCCGGACCTGCTGCACATGACAGGCTACCGCCACCTGCGACCCTGTCAGTATCGCCATCAAGCCAGATCACGTAACGCACGCCCTTCGCGGCAATCTTGTGCGCGACGCCTGGCCGCGCCAGCAGATCCGGAAGCCCCTTGGTATCAGACGGTGCGGTCCGTGGCTCGAACCAGGGGAAGAGGGAATCGACAAATTCAGTACTCGGCACGACTCGCAAAGCGGAAGCACCACGACCAAGCGCCTCCCCAACACATTTGGTGAACTTCGCCTCGGTTTCGTTGCCGAGGTGATAGCTTCTTGCCATGATCACCACGCCTTCGCCGTCAAGTATACCTGTGGCGGTCACCCTGACGTCTTCAACTCGCGCCGTGGTACAGGCACTCACAACAATGCACGGCAGGATCAAGAGCAGCAGCTGTCCGAGTCTGTCGATTTGATCGCTCATGCGTTTAACCCGTTTCATCTGTCGTGTCCTCCGATGCGGTCGTCTGCGATTCTTCCGGTGCGGTTTCCGGCAATGCCGATTCTGGCATTGCAGGTTCCGGGCTTGCTGCGACCTTGGATAGTGTTTCACGGTTGAGGCTGCTGATGCCAGTCGCTTTGTCCATCTGCATGATGATCAATGCCGCAGCGTCCCGCATTGCCAGCACCGCGGCGCGGCGTAGCGCATTATCCTTGCCCATCGTTGTGGTCAGGCTCTTGCCATAGGCGCTGATCGGCCAGTTCGCGAACTGGTCGCCCTGACTGTCGAAAATCTTGATGCGATATCGGATCCAGACCGCGAAGGAAGGCGTTTGGCTTTGGCTTGGGACTGAAAATTCGAAGGCGTCGATGCTCGGCTCGATCCACGCATCTATCGGCAAGTCGCGGGGATCCACACTATCATCGACGACTGTAAATTCATCGAACATGGCGTCAAAGAGTTTGGTAAAGAGCAAAATATTGGATCGGCCGAGATCAATCGTCCACTTTTCCTTGCCGATCACCTGCTCCTGATGAACAAAGTGCTCAAACTCATCCGGAAACTTGACGGCAACAGAGATAGGGATTCTGTCGACGAGAGGATCCGGAATCGTCGGCGCGTTCACAGTAACCTGGGACGAGCAGCCGCCCAGTGCAGTCAGAAAAACCGCGATCAAAACCGCTTTGAGCATATTCGAAGTCAAATTGCTGCTTCCCCGGGGAGACTGTTGCACCGCTGCTTGCTCATATATCAGAGCACTGCAGGTGGTCAGAGTTCCACGGATTCTAAAAGTCCAGCCTGTGATGATCACTTTAGACCCGGTTCGGGGGCAGTGCAACATGCCTGGCTTGCGCGAAATCGGCTTTGAGATTACCGGATCCTTTCCCCGCAATGGGAAAGACGTTGCTGATACGCTATGTCCCTGACTCGGGATTTGGCACCGGCTTTTGCCGTTATTGGCCTTGTTGGACCACTAGTCTGAAACAAGCAAACGACCCTGTGAAGAAAAAGGCTCATGGCGCGACCAAAAATTCTCGTATTTCAACACGTACCGTTTGAACCGCTGGGTACGCTGGATCCCTTGCTCAAGAATGCGGGGTTTCGAATTCGTTACGTAAATTTCGCCCGCGACCCGAAGCAGGTTCCGTCCCTGGACAGTTATGCGGCGCTCATTATTCTCGGTGGCCCGATGAATGTGGACCAGGTTCACGATTTTCCCAATCTGCCGACAGAGGTGACTCTCATCCAGGACGCGCTGGACAGGGGGATATCGATTCTCGGTATATGCCTGGGTGCGCAGTTGTTGGCACGCGCGCTCGGTTCACCAGTGAGGCTTGATCACGCCAGGGAAATCGGCTGGTCCGAGGCCGATCTGACAGCGGAGGGCACAGCGGACCCGGTATTGTCTGCCTTCGGCCCGCGGCAACAGGTATTTCAGTGGCATGAGGACGCGATAGACTTGCCGGCCGGCGCGGTGCACCTCGCAAGCTCCATGACGTGTGAGGTGCAGGCATTTCGGTTTGGCGAATGCGCCTACGCTTTTCAGTTTCACCTCGAGGTAGACCGCTCACTAATCGAACGGTGGCTTAACAGAGCGGGCTACCAGCCGTTGCTGCAAGAAGCGTCAGGGACGATCGACCCGGAGCGAATCAGGGAACTGTCAAACGGCTCGATCAAGCCATTGATGGAATTGAGTAACCGAACGTTCTCCCGCTGGATTGACAGATTCGAGACCGGTTCGAGGCGCCGCACCCTGCCTTCTCGATAGTGCACGGTTCGGGGTCAGCCCGACCACTCCAAAGGCATTTCTTCCATCAATGCCGCCTGTTCACGCAGCGCCAGTATGTGCTCGTCCCAATAGCGATGTGAGTTGAACCAGGGAAACGCAATCTTGAATGCAGGATCCTGCCAACGCCGGGCCAGCCAGGCTGCGTAATGCATGATTCGCAGTGTTCGGAGTGCCTCGATCAGGTGCAACTCGCGCGCATCAAACCTGCGGAACTCCTCGTATCCCTCTAACAGCGTAGCCAGCTGTGGCGTTTGCTCATTGCGATCGCCCGACAGGAACATCCACAGATCCTGAACGGCAGGCCCGGTTCGGGCATCGTCCAGATCCACGATGTGCAGCTGTTCGCCTGCCACCAACACGTTGCCCGGATGAAAATCCGCGTGCAAACGGATCGATCGTGAGCCGCTGGCCCTGTCAAAGCACGCGTTGATATCTGCGAACAGGTGCTCGGCGATGCTTTCATATGCCTTTTGAAGTTCGTCGGGAATGAATCCCTGCTCGAGCAGGTAGTCGTGCGAGGCGCTGCCATAAGTATCAATGTCGATCGCAGGCCTGTGCTCGAACCTGCCGGTCTCGCCCTGTAAATGCATACGGGCGACCAGCCTGCCTAATTGGCGCATCAGATCGCGATCATCCAGTTCCGGCGCACGGCCACCGCGGCACGGTGATACGGATACACGAAACGGCCCGCACTGATGCAGCGTGGTCCCTGCAATCGTCAGGGGCGCGACCACCGGAATTTCCTTGTCTGCGAGTTCCTCCGTGAAGCGGTGTTCCTCGAGAATGGCATCGTCACTCCAGCGGCCGGGCCGATAGAACTTCGCGATGACCGGTTTGCTGTCTTCGACACCGACCTGATAGACGCGGTTTTCGTAGCTGTTCAATGCGAGAAATCGGCCATCGCACTTAAAGCCGAGGCCGTCAATTGCGGTCAGAATGTCGTCTGGCTGAAGCTGGGCGTAAGCCAGCTCTGATTCTAGTGAGGGCGCGGTCATTGGAGGCCGCGGATTATAAAGAGCAAGCGGTGAAAATGGTATGCAGTTGAAGGTTGCCTGTTAGGGATACCGGCAAAAAAGCGACTACAGCCGAACGATGCGAGGCGCAAATGTCATAGACTTCGCGACCTGAAGACATCTTTTTGGTCCGGTGCCTGGGAATAAGAGTTCATGAGGAGACGACTATTGGATAATGTCCGCCTGTGTGCATGCGCTGCGCTGGCTGCTTTATTGCTCGGGTGCAGCGGCGACCCGGCCGGTTCTGCCGTTGTTCAGGACCAGGACGCGTATCTCGCGGAACTTGCGGAATGGAAGGCAGAACGCGTGGCGAGCCTCAAAGGCCCCACCGGCTTTTTGAATCTTATCGGCCTGTTCTGGTTGCGGCAGGACGTCAGCACTTTCGGCTCGTCCGCCGACAGTGATTTTGTTCTTCCAGGTCATGCTGCGCCGACAGTCGGTTCCTTTCACCGGGAGGACGGACAGCTCGTCATGACGGTTGAGAACGGCGTCGTGGTGTTTCACGATCAAATACCAATCAGAGCAATAGTCATGGACGACGACCAATCGGACCAGCCGGTCGTTCTGACACACGGCAGCCTGGCCTGGACAGTCATTCGACGGGACGAGAAACTGGCGGTGCGGGTCAGGGACTTCGATAATCCCGCCATTGGGGCATTCGAGCCAATCAAGTATTTTCCCGTGGACAGGTCATTTCGCGTGCCGGCCATCTTGCAACGGTTCGACGAGCCAAGGCAGCTCAGAGTCGACACGGTAATTACAGGTCTTGACTGGAGGCCGCAGTCACCCGGGAAGCTGAAGTTCGAATTTGCCGGTGAGTCATACGAGTTGGAGGCTTACAACTCAGGCGACGAGCTGTTTATGGTTTTCGGCGACCTCACCAATAGTCGCGGGACCTATCCGGCTGGTCGATTCCTGTATGCGTCGATGCCGGATGAATCCGGACTGACCATTCTCGATTTCAACAAGGCCTACAACCCGCCCTGCGCATACAATGAATTTGCAACCTGTCCGGTTGCCTCTCCGCAAAATCGCTTGCAGACAAAAATACTGGCTGGCGAGCAGTTTGATTCCTCGGTACACGTGCCAGGAAGCACACACTGAGCCTGTCGGTAAGGCTTGCAGCACAATTTATATCAGGTCGAAGCCAAGGCCGGCGTTTTCCACGAGCCGCTTTAGCAATGCGTCGCCCATGGCCGAGGCCGGCGTCAGAAAGCCGCCACTCGAGGGCAGGTCGTCGGTGGCGAGGCAGACGGCACTTTCGCTGAGCATTTTGCTGGTCGAACCGTAGCCGGGGTCGCGATCCCCCGTAACGCGTGCGCGTATTACTGAGCCGTCCGCAAGTTTGCCGACAAGCAACAGCTTGAAGAAGCCCGCTTGTCGTCGTTCCTTGTCTGGTCCTTCGCCCGGCTTGGGCAATACCCGCTTAAGCAGAAAAGAACGGCTCAGATTAAATGAACTTGCCAGCATGAAGCCACCGAGCCCGGCGGTAATGCCTGCGGATTTCATCCACCCGGACGGGCCTTTGCCAACCAGTGTTGCTTCACTGTATTTGAAGTCGCGGCCGTACGGATAGTTGAGGAGAGCATTCGTCCGGCGCACAACCCTGGTGTTCACAGCGGCCATGACGAACGGTGCCGTCCAGGCGCCGGTCTGGTCATTGAATTCGATGCCTGTCTGATCCCCGCCATCTGGCCCGCTGCGTTCGCCCGCCGGGTTCAGGCTGTATGGATCAACCAGAATCCGCGCAATACCGCGATCACGGCGGCTTTCTTCTATCGCGTTCATCATACTGGCGAAGGTCCCGCCGCTGGCTCCACCTTTCATTGCCTTGACGAGCAACTTGATCTCCGCGCAGGTCTCGCCATGTTGCTGTCTTGCCTCCTGCTGCAAGAACCAGACGCCGATATCGGACGGAATCGAGTCAAAACCACAGCTATGCACCATTCGGGCGCCGCTCTTCTCGGCATCCGGCTGGAACTGGTCGATCATTGCACGCATCCACTGGACTTCACCGGCAAGGTCACAATAGTGCGTGCCATTTGCGACGCAGGCCGCCACGAGAGCCGAGCCATATTTCGCATAGGGTCCCACCGTGGTGAGGACAACCCTGGTGTCGACCGCGAGCCGCTGCATGGACTCGGTGTCGTAACTATCGGCAATAATAATGGGCAGGCTGCCAGGCTGGACCTCCAGTTCGGCACAGATCTTTTCCAGTTTCTGCCGATCTCGCCCGGCGATCGCCCAGCGCAGCTTGCCAGCGGTGCCGTATTTACCGAGCAGATATTCCGTGACGAGCCTGCCAGTGAAACCCGATGCGCCCCACACTGTCACGTCGTACTGGCGGTGATTCTCTTTGTTATTCACGTCCATCCGACTCTTCTGTTTTGTGCATGTCTCTCGCATGTTATTCGGGACTACGCCGATGCGCCAATGCGGTTTGCTGGCACCATTCACGACCTCAGGTATTATCGTGCTGTCTGTCAAACCCTGTCAGGAAGCTGTCGCAGCGAGATGAGCCACCAGAACCACCCTGAAAAATACGATGTGATCATTATCGGCGCCGGATTCTCCGGCATCGGAATGGGCATCAAACTGAAACAAGCGGGCACAGACAATTTTCTGATTCTCGAGGGCGCCGACTCGATCGGCGGTACCTGGCGCGACAACGATTACCCGGGCTGTGCGTGTGATATCCCATCACACCTCTACTCTTTCTCATTTGAACCATCTCCGGACTGGAGCCGCATGTTTCCCGCGCAGGATGAGATATGGGCTTACCTGCAAAACTGTGTCGACAAGTACGAATTGACCCCGCACCTGAGTTTGAACAGCAATGTCGACACGGCCGTGTTTGACGAAGACGCGCTTGACTGGAAGGTTACGACGGACGACGGCCGCTCTTTCGCGGGCAGGGCGCTTGTGTCTGGTATGGGAGGGTTGAGTCGCCCTGCGTATCCGGACATTCCGGGACTATCACGGTTTAAGGGCAGCTGTTTTCACTCGGCACGCTGGGACCATGGTTTCAAATTTCACGACAAGACGGTCGCGGTTATCGGCACCGGTGCGAGCGCCATACAATTCGTACCGCAGATCGTAGACGACGTCAAAAGCCTGCTGCTGTTCCAGCGCACGCCGCCATGGATCGTGCCGAAGCTCGATCGCCCGATTCGTGGCTGGGAGAGATGGTTATACCGTTATGTTCCGTTCGCCCGATTCTTGTTTCGAAATTTCATTTACTGGAGACAAGAGGTCAGGGGCATTGGATTCACAATCGATCCGAGGCTAATGGGCCACGCGAATAGAATCGCCCTCGAGCACCTGGAAAAACAGGTCGCCGACGAGCAACTTCGCAACAACCTGACCCCTGATTACACGATAGGGTGCAAGCGAATCCTGATTTCGAGTGATTATTACCCGGCGCTGCAAAGAGACAATCTCAGCCTGATAATGACCGGCATCCGGGAAATTACTGCAGATAGCATCGTCGATGACGATGGTCACGAACACAAGATCGACGCCATAATTCTCGGCACGGGGTTTCGAGCGACCGATCCGATATCGCCGACACGAATCTTCGGTATCGGTGGCCGGGAGCTGTCCCATGACTGGCAAAACGGGCCGGAGGCGTTTCTGGGGATCAATGTGGCCGGGTACCCGAACTTTTTCCTGTTGGTGGGTCCGAACACCGGCCTCGGGCACAATTCAATGATATTCATGATCGAGTCCCAGGTGCGCTACACGATCAAGATGCTCAGGAAGATGTCCGAGGAAGGCATCCAGGCTGTTGATGTGAAGGCCGATAGTCAGGAGCAATTCAATCGCAATCTGCAGCGGATTCTTGCAAAGTCTGTATGGCAATCGGGTTGCAAGAGCTGGTACCAGACCGAGGACGGCAAGAACTCCTCGATCTGGCCGGGGCCTACCTTCAGCTATTGGGCGCGAACCTTGCGACCGGATATGCGCCATTACAATGTTACTGGCCGGCGCACTCGATGACGGGGACGAGGCCAGGCTGAAATACTCGTTTTCCTGTCGATTATCCCTGGTGTGACTTTTGACAGCGACTAACGGAAAATGCCCGATTACCGTGCACACTATTTTCACAACGGAATTTTTTTCATGTTGAAAGCAAATCCCCTCAAGCTGATCCTTGCCCTGAGCTTCGTGTCGATTACCGCAGCGGGATGTAACGGCGCCCCCGACGACAGTAAGACTGCCCCCCCAATGACATCGGAGCAGGGCCTGCTCAGGTATGTCCCGGCGGATACGCCGTATGTCTTTGCGATGATAGATCCGCTGCCCGACGACGTGGCCGACAAGTTTGAGCCGAAGCTCGATGCGATGCTGACGACCTATCAGGCAGTGCTGCGGGCAACCATACAAACCAGAGCGACAGATGAATCCGATGCCGAAGATGAAAATGGCAATGGTATTCCCGATGAAGCCGCCGCACTTCTGGAAGAGTTGGCCGGGCTTTTGAGTATAGAGGGACTTCGCAGTGCCGGCATCGAGCGTGACTCGACGATGGTGTTGTATGGGGCCGGCCTGCTCCCGGTCATGCGAATGACGCTTTCCGACGGCGACCTGCTCGAGGCAACCATTGCACGCATGGAGAAAAAAGCGAATCAAAGCATGTCAGTGGCGATGATCGATGGTCAGTCCTATCGCTACGCAGGCGATGAGGAGGCGCGACTTGTCGTCGCGGTCATCGACGATGAATTCGTGATGAGTGTTGTGCCGCCGAATCTGCCGGAAGATTTGCTCAAATCAGTTTTGGGTCTGACACTTCCTTCGTCAAGCATCGCCGAAAGCGGTGAACTGCAGAAAATCATCGACGACAACGGCTTTCAATCACATTCGGTTGGCTTGATCGACGTTGAGCGCATCGTTGCCACTTTCCTTGATGACCAGTCTGGCGTCAATGCAGAGCTCCTGACGCTCATGGAATATGACGGCTCGGTCTTGAGTGATGTCTGCAAGTCGGAAATTCGGTCCATGGCGTCCGTCGCACCACGGATCGTCACGGGCTACACAGAGATGAGCGGGGAGAAGTTCACATCCAATACGATCGTCGAACTGCGCAGCGACATAGCCGCGGGACTTAGCACGCTGTCGGCGCCGGTTCCCGGACTGGGAAGCGAGCAGGGCGCTTTGTTTTCGTTCGGCATGAGCCTCGACCCGCTGGCGGCGCGCGAGTTCTATTCATCGCAGCTCGATGCAATGGAGGCCGAACCGTATCAGTGTGAATTGTTTGCCGAATTGCAGGAAGGGGTTGTGAAGGGAAGGGAGGTGTTGAACCAGCCCATCCCTCCCATGGTTTACGGATTCAGGGGATTCCTTGCGGTGATCGAGGACATACAGGGGCTGGATCTTGCAAAAAAGCAGCCCCCGACTTCAGCCGACTTTCGTTTTCTGGTAGCAACCAACAATGCCGAGGGGCTGCTTGCAATGGGCGCGATGTTCAGCCCCGAGATTGCTGCACTCGACCTTCAGCCTGACGGGGTCCCAGTTCGATTCGAATCGCCACAGTTCGCCGGCATGGTCGATGTAGCCTATGTGGCGATGACGGAAGATGCGCTGGCACTTTCGATAGGGGCTGGCACCGAAGCGCGGCTGGGTGACATGTTAACGGCCGCCATCAGCGAGCCGACTCCGTTCATGAGTATGGAGATGGATGCAGCCCGTTATTACGATTTCATCGCCCAGGCCGTGGCACTCGAAGATGACGAGGAAGACCCGACACCGCCGGAGCTCAAGGCGGCAATTAGCGAGATGATGGGCGTGGTTGGCACCATGTTTTCCCGTATGACGATCGAGATCAAGTTTACTGAGCGCGGTGTAGAATTTCCGTCTACGATCGTACTGTCTGACTGACCTGGAAATTCTGCAGAGGGAGAAGGGCAACGTGAAATTTGATATGGGCACAAGCCGCCATCACTGGCCCATCGTGGCAGCATTGTTGTTCGCGTTGGCGACGTCAGCAGTCGCCGACGAAACGACCTGGAAATATCGTTTCGAGCCCGCTGAGGCGATAACGGCTGCCGGACAGCCGAACGAGACCGGGCTAAGGGAGCTGGCGGATAGCGGCTACGCAGCCGTTATCGATCTTCGTACCGAAGGAGAAGATCGCGGACTGGATGAACAAGCTGTTGTCGAGAGCCTCGGTATGGATTACATCTCCTTACCCATCGACGGGCGGGGTGCGATCAGTTTCGAAAACGCGGCAAGGCTTGACCAGATTCTTGGCAAGTATGACGAGCCAGTACTTGTACATTGCGGCAGCAGCAATCGTGTTGGCGCGTTATTCGCGTTGCGTGAAAAAATGAACGGGGCCGACGATGAAGATGCTTTGGCATTCGGCAAATCAGCGGGCATGACCAGCCTTGAAGACATAGTGAAGTCGAGACTGGCAGAAGATTGAGGCTGCCTGCTTTATTCTCCGCCAGGTGCCACGCTCGAATTAAAGATGTCGCGATGAATCTTCCATCCGCCATCAGTTTGTCTACTGAGGATGGTCATGAATTTGCCATCGACAGGGATCGGCTGACTGCCGTCTTTCGGCGTAAATGTCGCGGTATAAACACCGCGAGAAAATGCCCATTTCTCCGCCACTCCGACTTCCTGATTCGTGATGTCGATTGCCACAGTGAACAGGTCCAAGGCTGCTCCGTTCCTTTGTCGCAACTCATCCTTTCCGATGACCGGAGCTTCGTTTGGAGGCATTTGCACACCATCTTCCGTCCACAACGATAACCACGCATCGATATCGCCAGCCTCAAGACTGGACACATAGGTGGACCAGATGGCATTTATCGCGGCCGTGTCAGCCTCCGTGTTGGGTCCGTCCTCCGACGTGCAGCTAGCCACCAGTAGCGCCACCGTGAAGAAACCAACCAATAATTGAAACAGACTCTTGTTTGGCATTATTTGTTCCTCGTCTGTCTGCAATCCATGCGTGTTTATCCTGTCAACTCAGTATAGTACAGGGCCGCTTGCGCTTTAGTTTAACGAGGATGGGGCAACCAAATTCAAGTCGGCTTTGGGTGGCGATCTCCACCGATAGAAGCAACACTTTATCCAGATGAAAAAGATGGAGTGACTGCATATGGGCGAAATGCTGTCTTTGCGGTTCGACCGAATCTGACAGAGCCAGTACCATCGGACTTGATCCAATATAGCTAGAACTTGCCTGACTGATAGTCCGATAACGCCTGTCGCAGCTCGTCATCCGTATTCATGACAAACGGGCCGCCACGCGCGATGGGTTCGTCGATCGTGTGGCCTGCGATCAGTAAAAAGCGGTTAGCCGTTTCTTTGCCGCTTATTTCAACGGCACTTCCTTCTCCCAGGATTGCCAAGCTTCCTGCATCAACAACGTTTGATGCACCAGGCTGATTCGATGCCACGCATATCGATCCGGCAACGACATAAATGAAAGCGGCATGCGTCGGCGCCACTGTTTCCCTGAAACAGGCGGCCTCTGGTAAGCGCACGTCCAGATAAAGAGGACGGGTAGGGCGGTCGGTCACGGCCCCGACGGTACCTTGCGAGGTCACGCCGGCGATGACAGTTACTTCGATATCTTCGTCTCTTTTCTCTCTTGGTATTTGCCCGGCAGAAAATTCGCGGTAGGCGGGAGCCGTCATCTTCTCTGAACTCGGCAGGTTGACCCACAATTGCGTGCCCCACATGAGGCCGTCTTCCTGCTCCGGCATCTCGGAGTGCACAATTCCTCTGCCGGCGGTCATCCACTGTATGCCACCGGGCCCGATTACTCCTTCATGACCAGCGTTGTCCTTATGCCGCATTTGCCCGGCAAACATATAAGTCACCGTCTCGAATCCCCGATGTGGATGTGACGGGAAACCGGCGATGTAGTCGTCAGGGTTGTCTGTTTGAAAAACGTCCAGCAATAAAAACGGATCGATATGGTCCAATTCAGACGTGCCGATGAGACGGGTCATGCGGACACCTGCGCCGTCTGTCGCAGGCACGCCGGATGTTATTCTCGAGACCGGGCGCAACTTTGCGCTTGAATCTGAATTGCTCATTTTGTCGATTTGGCCATCAATCAAAATTCGGTATTCTGGATGAGATTACTCACCTTATTCCTATTGTTTGCAACAGCAGTCTTTGGACATAGCGCTTTTTCAACCAGCGAACAAGACAGCGATGTCGTTGAAAACAATGCGCCAGCAACAGGGCCCCGTAGCGGAGAATTCCAGGCATCATTCACTGTCACAGAGCTACTCGGTGCGACGTCAGCACAATATTATGAAAGCATAATTCCGACAGATGAACTAATTGAATGGGAAATATACGTCCCTGAGAGTTACGGGCACGAACGTCCTGCCGGCGTCCTGGTCTATATCAGCCCCAGCCAGAAGGGGAGCATACCAAAGCAGTGGAAAACACTAATGGATGCGCACAACCTCATCTGGATCGGCGCCAACAGATCAGGCAATCGAGTGTTGGTGCCACGGAGGATGGTCTATGCGCTTACAGCAGTCGCCGTTATCGACAAGAATTACAAGGTCGACTCCGAGAGAGTTTATTTGACCGGATTCTCGGGCGGCGGAAAAGCTGCCAGCATAGTTTCGGCCCAATATCCGCAAATCTTCAAGGGCGCAATTTTTACCTGTGGTGCAAGATTTTGGGGTTCGGAGACACCTGAACGGTTGGAGCAGATCATGACCAACCGATACGTTTTCATTACCGGAACCTATGATCACAACCTTGAGCTGACCAAAAAGGTATTCAGAGCTTACGAAAGGGCCGGCATTGAGCACTCGAAACTCATGGTCATCCGCAACATGACCCACAGCAATCCCAAGAGCAAGTATCTCGAAAAGGCGATCGAATTTCTCGATGCGCCGGGGTCGGAATAGCAAGATGATGCCGAGCGTTAAACATCAGGGCGCGCGATAAGGCTGACAGGGAAAGACCCCAACAGCCGTTGCTGGGATCCTGGAATTGGTGGAGGCGGCGGGAATCGAACCCGCGTCCGCAAGCCCTCTGCTCTGAGGTCTACATGCTTATTCCGTCTTTAATCTCATCACAGGCTACCCGACGGGCAGGGAAAACCTGCAACCAGTTCAGTAAGAATTTAACGGTTTGAACACTGAACAAGCTCGTGCCGCGGTCTTGTGTCGGTGACCCCTGGGATCCGGACGCACAAGCACGATCCGGGCAGAGGGCGCTAGGCTGGTTTTTAAGCAGCTAGTGCGTAGTTGTCGTCGTTGGCAACTATAGGTGTTACAGCTGGATTTACGAGGTGATCTGTTCCTCGGCATGCACCCAGAGTTTCGCGACCCACGTCGAAGCCATGTCGCCCCCGGTGTCAGGACAAAGTCCTGCCCGACTAGTGTAGGGGCAGGCGGCCGAAATTCAATCGATCAGGCAGAAAATTCTGTCTTCCCCACGAAAATATTTGTGATCCATGTGCAGAGCCTTCCGCAAGAAAGTTGCCCGGATCCTTGGCAAGTGCTACAAAATACGTAGCAAAAATCTGATGCTGCTATTAATAACGAAGCGAGTTGTGGAGGCCTTATGGCTAAAGGGATGCAAACCATAAGGGAGACACAGACGAGCGCCAGCCTGGCGCAGGCACTCGATCATTTCGGCCGCCGTTGGGCTTTGCGCGTAATCTGGGAATTGAGGTCTGAAGCGCTGAATTTCAGGGCGTTGCGGGCCGCTTGCGCCGGTATTTCACCGGCTGTGATGCAGGCCAGGCTTCACCAATTGAGGGATCTGGGGCTCATAGAGCAGATTCCGGGTCTCGGCTACCGCCTTACCGCGGCCGGGGAGCAACTATTCAGGATAATGGCGCCGCTGGGCGAATGGGCCGAGAGTCACCTGAAATAACAGGATTTTTAGTCAGTATTTAGATGAAGTAATTAGAATAAGCTATTGTTTTTACTTGTTTGAAGACTTGAGAATTCGCGCCTTCTGTCTTTGCCAGTCCCGGTCTTTCTCGGTTGCCCGTTTGTCGTGCTGTTTCTTGCCCTTGGCGAGCCCGATATCGAGTTTTGCGCGTCCGCGGGTCCAGTGGAGGTTGAGCGGGACCAGTGTATAGCCCTTGCGCTCCACCGCGCCCAGCAAACGGTCCAGTTCGGGACGGTGCAGCAGAAGTTTTCGCGTTCTGGTCGGGTCCGGCCTGATATGGGTCGACGCCGTATTCAGCGGCGAGATATGCGCGCCGAGCAGCCAGGCCTCGCCGTTCCGAACGTGAACATAGCTTTCAGTGAGCTGGGCCCGACCGGCCCTGAGGCTTTTTACCTCCCAGCCTTCAAGGGCGAGGCCGGCCTCGAAAGAGTCCTCGATGAAGTAGTCGTGCCGTGCCTTCTTGTTGACAGCAATCCGGGCTGGCGCCGCATTCGTATTCTTGGGTTTGGTCATTTTGCGGGCAAACAGGCATCTATCTGATAGGAGGGGCCTGGATTATACGGCAGATGCGGCGGACCCAGGGTCGCCGCGCATTTTTCATTTTCTTGTAAGGGATTTCAAATTCATCCAGAATCGCGGCCTTGGCTGGCGCACATCGCGGCCTTTACTGCCGCACCGAGAATAAGAATGCTGAACGAACAAGCAACCGGCAAGGCATCACGCACATCTCTGCACGGTCACTGGTCCTCCCGCATGGCCTTCATTCTGGCCGTGACAGGATCGGCAGTCGGCCTGGGCAATATCTGGAAGTTTCCTTACATTGCGGGCCAGAACGGTGGCGGTGCGTTTGTCCTCGTTTATCTCATTTGTGTCGTCCTGATCGGCATGCCTGTCATGATGTCGGAGATCCTGATCGGCAGACGGGGCAGGCGTAATCCCATCGCCACTATGGCTTTGCTTGGAGAAGAGGAAGGCAGTTTCCGGCATTGGTGGCTGGTTGGATTGGTGGGAGTACTGTCCGGGATTCTCATACTGTCGTATTACAGTGTGATCGCCGGCTGGACGCTGGCATACGTGTATAAAAGCATTACGGGGGCCTTCGCGGGCGCAACGGCGGCCGAGGTCAGCGCTCAATTCGGCGGCTTTGTGGGTGACTGGCGGCTCGTCGCCGTGTGTCATACCTTGTTCATGGGCCTGACGATCTTCGTTGTCGCCCGCGGTGTGGAGCGCGGGCTCGAGCAGGCTGTCAAGTTCATGGTGCCGGCGCTGCTGCTACTCATGCTGACGCTTCTCGGTTATTCGATGAACTCCGGGCATTTCGGCGAAGGCCTGGCGTTCATGTTCACGCCTGACTTCGACAAGCTGACCTGGGACAGCGTGCTGGCTGCCATGGGGCAGGCATTTTTTTCCTTGAGTATCGGCATGGGCGCCATCATGGCCTACAGCGCCTACTTGCCGCAGGAGACGTCGATAACCGGTTCCACCGCAGCTGTCATTACGGCAGATACACTGATTGCGATACTTGCCGGCCTGGTAATTTTCCCGCTGGTTTTCGCCAATGGCCTGGACCCGGCCGAAGGCCCGGGACTGGTGTTCGACACGCTGCCACTGGCATTTGGCCAGATGACGGGTGGCGCAGTTTTCGCGACGCTTTTCTTCGTGCTGTTGTCATTCGCCGCATGGACCTCTGCCATCGGTCTGATGGAGCCGGCCGTGGCCTGGATGGTTGAACATTTTGGACGAGCGCGTGCTGAGGCGGCTGTTCTTGTGGGCATCCTGATATGGGCCATCGGATTCGGGACAGTGCTCTCATTCAACGTGTTGTCTGATCTGACTTTCTACAAGGGAACAATCTTTGCCAATATCGATTACCTGACAAGCAACTTAATGTTGCCGTTGGGTGCAGTGTTCATGACGGTTTTTGCTGCCTGGGTGATGTGCCGAAACTCGACAGCCGAAGAACTTGGCGGGGTAGGCACGCTTTATAAATTATGGCGCCTGCTCGCCCGATTCGTCGCGCCGCTTGCGATCCTGTTTATTTTCCTGAAGGCAGTTGGTCTGTTGCCTGATTTTTCCAGCTGATCGATACTCGGGTTTGGGTCCTGATTCCGGTGAACTGTCGTGCGTAGAGTTAGTCGCAGTGCGCTCGTTCCTTATACAGCTCGCGAGATGTTCGTTCTCATCGACGACGTCGAGGCTTATCCGGAGTTTCTTCCCTGGTGCAACGATACCGAGGTACACAAACGTACTGACAACGTTGTTGATGCGACACTTGAGCTGCACAAGGGCTCCCTGAGCAATCACTTTACTACCCGCAACACACGCCGCGAGTTTGAAAGCATTGAGATAACGCTGATTGGTGGTCCGTTTCGACGGTTGGAGGGAGGCTGGCAGTTTACGGAAATCGGCGAGGAAGGATGCAAGGTTACGCTGAAACTGGAGTTTGAATTCGAGAACAAGTTGATCGACATGATGTTCGGCGCGTTCTTCGAGGATACTTGCAATTCACTGGTCGACGCATTTACGAAGCGAGCACAAGTTGTTTTCGGTGCGCGGTGAAACGTGAATCACGAATCAGAGGATCCAGGTCGTCTGGCCATTGAGGTCGTTTTTGCACTGCCGGCACGGCAGGAATTGATCTCTCTGACAGTCGATCCCGGCACGACCGTAGCAATGGCGATACGGCAGTGTGCGATCGGCGATTTGTTTCCAGAGGAGGATCTTGAAAACTGTCAGGCAGGCATATGGGGCAAGCCAGTCGGTCGCGATCATCCATTGAAGGATGGCGATCGCCTGGAGCTCTACAGGCCGTTATCGATGGACCCGCGCGAAGCAAGGCGCAGACTTGCGGCAGACGGACGATCGATGGGGCAGCCTGCTGACAATCCGAGACGAGAACCTGAAAGCGCCGAAGACGCCAGTGGTCCAACCAAGCTATATTAATGGACTCAGAGCTACCCAGATGATCCAAGACAAGGCGCAGTCCGCAGGGAATGGCATGTCCTTTACAAGGACTGCAACGCCGTATTGGATCATCTGGGCAGCTCCCTTCGGGCGAACCGTGAAGCGGTCGTCCGCGGTGTTGCGCCTCTTAGCAAGGACGCGCCATTACCGGCGAGGTGCGCCTGGCGGTTTTTTATGCCCTCTGGGTGCAACCGCTTCACGACTCGCTGAGCCTATCAATATAGCTTGGTTGGACCACTAAAGATTCGGATTGAGTTGCTGGCCGTCCACAATCTCGCTGACTTTTTCGCCATCGAAGTAAATCGAAATCCAGCGCTTGAAAATGGCGTCGTCGCGGCTGATTTTCAGGTAGTAAACGTAATCCCAGCGCTCTTCGTGGAACGGGTCGTCGATCATCGGCGTGCCGAGCAAAAATCGCACCTGTCTGCGCGTCATACCGACTTCCACCTGGTCAAGATCTTCCTGTTTAAGCAAATTTCCCTGCGAAAGATTGGCCTGATAGACGCACCCTCCGGCCATCGAAAGGATGAGGAACATGCAGGATGAGATGGCTAATTTTCGCATTTTTTATTGATTCGGTACTGTCTGTGCAAGCAGGGATTACGGGCTGATATTGGACTGGCGGTGGAGTGGCCAGTTCAACTGGGTCATAATAGGCGCGAATCATACCTGCTTGGCTACCGCCGCGGTAGCCGACCCTTTCGCACCACACTCAGCGAGACCCAGTGAATGTTGCAACGTCAGGAATTAAGAAAAGCAGGCCTCAAAGTAACGCTTCCCAGACTGAAGATTCTCGAGATTCTCGAGAACAGCCGGCAGCGCCATTTGAGTGCGGAAGACATATACAAGGAGTTGCTGGAGACGGGCGAGGATATCGGGCTGGCAACGGTTTACCGGGTGCTGACCCAATTCGAGGCAGCCGGGCTTGTCACTCGCCACAATTTTGAAGGCGGACATTCGGTTTTCGAAATGGACGAGGGCAAGCATCACGATCACATGGTGTGCGTTGAGACTGGTGAAGTCGTCGAGTTTATAGACGAAGAAATCGAACGCCTACAACACAAGATCGCGAAGAAGCATAATTTCGAACTCATCGATCACAGTCTTGTACTTTACGTAAGACGGCTGAAGAAAGAGCCGGAATCATAGAGTGCAGAACAGATGTCGATCATCTGTAACTCCTGCTGTACTCGTGCGCTGCTACACACGCTGGCAGGTCATAGAACAACGCCGGGCCGTTGGCTGAATTCTGGCCGTAGCTCGCGTAGAAACGCTCGCAGGACTCCCGGTCAGGGCGTTGCTTTTTCTCCACGCATTCCTCGACTAACTGCGCTCTCGCGGCAATGATTTTCACTTGACGAGCCGCTTCGCAGACAGCGTTCAGTTCAGCTTGCTTCGCTTTCCGCTCTTCTTCCGTTTCGAAGGCCAGACCGGCGGCAGAGACCGCCATCGCCAGCATCAACAACAACCACGCGTTTTTCATTACAAACTCCAATAATTTGTATCGAACGTTCACGATGTTTCAGAAATCGGGGTCGAACCGCTAGCCGGAAGGTACCGAGTGCTCCAACAAGGCTGTATTGATGGGCTCAGCGAGTCGCGAAACGCCCTTAAGCCGTCTCTTTTCTGTTGTCGTCGCCACGCGAACCCGATGCAAGCATCTCCGCCGCATGTTCTCTGGTCTTTTTCGTAATCGCGACACCACCGAGCATTCTCGCCAGTTCCTCGATTCGTTCGTCGTTACCCAGACGAGCGATACCTGTCCTGGTTGATTTACCATCAGTCATCTTGTGTATTCGATAATGCTGATCTGCAACACTGGCCACCTGGGGCAGGTGAGTTACGCAAAGAACCTGGCGGTTCCCGCCGACCTGGTTGAGTCTGCGCCCGACCATTTCCGCCACAGCCCCGCCGATGCCACTGTCGACCTCATCAAAGACCATCGTTGCAATCGTGCTGCCGTCGCTGGCAATCACCTGAATCGCCAGACTCATTCTGGACAGCTCGCCTCCGGAAGCTACTTTTGCCAGCGGCATCGGAGGCTGCCCGGGATTCGCGCTGATCAGGAACTCGATATTGTCGATGCCGTGAGATTTTTCGTTGCCTTCGCTACATTCGACGACAGATATGTCAAATATCCCGCCCGGCATTCCAAGACCCGCCATTGTTTCTGTTACGGCAGCAGAAAACCGGATGGCTGATTCCTTGCGAGCACTGGATAATCTGCTTGCGTTCTCGCGATAGCTGCCGGCAGCTTGCCTGGTTTTTTCGGTAAGCTCTGCGCCTCGCTCCTCGGCATGTTGCAGTTCGCTCAATTGTCCGCGAACTCTGGCATGAACCTCTGGCAACTGCTCGGCTTCAACCCGATGTTTGCGCGCGACCGTTTGAATGGCATTGAGGCGTTCCTCTACCCAGTCACGACGTGTCGGGTCCATGTCAATCGTGTCGGCGTAACGTCGCAGCGTTTCAGTTGCTTCACTGACCTGAATGCTTGCCTCCTGAAGCAAGGCGAGAACCGGTTCGAGTTGTGGATCGAAAGTTTTCAAGTGTTCCAGTGTGTGGCACGCGTCGGCAAGAAAGCTTTGTACATTCGCCGTGTCACTGTCATATATATTTTGCAGAATGTCGGATACACCATCCGCAAGCCGGCCGCAGTTCTGCAGTCTTTGCCTCTCAGTCTGCAAGGAGTCCGTCTCATCTGGCTGCAAGTCCAGGGCTTCGAGCTCACCCAACTGAAATTCCAGGAGATCTATGCGCGACGCTCGATCTGCGTCGGCGGCCTCGAGATCGTGCAGCTCAATGGCGAGCGACTGCCATTCGTCGTAGGCAAGCTCAGCCGCCTGGCGCAATTCGATGAGATCACCGAAATGATCCAGCAAGTCGCGCTGAACGTCGCGCCGGCCCAGAGACTGGTGAAAATGCTGGCCATGAATGTCCAGCAGTTGCTCTCCCAATTTCTTCAGCGTCTGCAGGGAGACTGCGTTTCCATTGATAAATGCCCGGGAGCGTCCATCGGCATTGATGACGCGGCGAAGCACGCATTCCTTATCCTGATCGAGGGTTTGTTCGTCAAGCCATGTCTTCGCTTCGGGCACGTCCGCAAGACTGAATTCAGCGCTGAACTCGGCACGTTTCGCGCCGCTACGCACAAGGCCATTGCCGCCGCGTTCTCCCAGAACCAGCCCCAGGGCGTCCACAAGAATCGATTTGCCGGCGCCCGTTTCCCCGGTGAGGACCGTCATACCTTCGTCAAAGTCGACTTCTATCTGATCGATAATCGCGAAGTTACGAATCTGCAGACTTCTGAGCATGGACTAACGACTCCCGTTACGGTCAGCGTTAGTTCGAATACGGCTATCCCGGCCCCAGTGCAGCTTTGAACGCAGGATCTCGTAGAAGTCATAGCCCGGCGGGTGAACAAGAGTAATTCGCTTATCCGCTGCGCGGATAAGCAGGCGATCCGTCGCAGTCATTGCGCCGAATGAATGACCGTCTGCAGCGACTTCGGCCTGCGTATCGACGCGCTCAAGCAAATTTACTTCAATTTCGAGGTTCGCGGGCACAACAATCGGCCGGTCGCTCAATGTATGCGGGCAGATCGGCACGACGACAATGGCATCGAGTTGTGGCTCAATGATCGGTCCACTGCAGCTAAGAGCATAGGCCGTGGACCCTGTCGGTGTCGCAACAACGAGTCCATCGCCTGAGTGGGTGTTGACACGCTGGTTGGCGATCGAAGTTTCGAAGTCAATCATTCGCCCGGTTCCACGCCTTTTCAGAACGATGTCGTTCAAAGCGGTGGCCTTGACGACACTACCGGCGGACGACACAAGACATGCATCCAAAAGCAGTCGCGATTCCCGCGAATATTCCCCGTCCAGAATGCTGTCGAGGCTCTGTAACATCTCATCGGGCGTTACGTCGGCAAGAAAGCCGAGGCGACCCCTGTTGACGCCGAGCAACGGTACGTCATGTTCCCAGGCCAGCCCTGCGGCATGCAGCATCGTGCCGTCGCCGCCGACCGCAACGATCAAATCGGCCAGACCGGCAATTTCTTCCTCTGGTACGCGGCGAACCGGTAGTTTGGCCGGAACCTCCGGTACCGCGATAACTTCGGCCCCAGCTTTAGTTAAATATGCCGCCAGTTCGGCCATCGGCTCGGCGACACGCGGATCTTCATACCGGCCCAGAATGGCTATAATATTGAATTCTTTGCTCATCTGGCCGACTACAGTCCCGTAAAATGCGCACCCAAAACTTGCAATGCGTCGCTCGGGGTGCGTTGCGCCAGCAATTGTTGCAAACCCTTGACGCACCGCCAAGCCATTGCTAGTTTTTCGTTTCTACACTAACACAATGAGTTAATCGCTCATTTTTCGTTTCTTTGCACATGGCACCGGAAACAATCAGTTCTGCACCAAACGAACGTGCTCAATATCTCTTACGAGTTTTGATTCAGCGTTTCATCCGCGATGGCCAACCGGTAGGTTCGAGAACGCTGTCGCGCGATGCCGGTATTGACCTGAGTCCGGCAACAATACGCAATGTGATGTCCGATCTGGAAGAGATGGGACTTATTTCCGCGCCGCATACCTCGGCTGGCAGAATCCCGACGCCGCGAGGCTACCGCCTGTTTGTCGATACGTTGATTCGTTACAAGCCGCCAAATGAAGGCGAGATCAGGAAAATGCAGTCGCAACTCCACAAGCAGCAGGATGACCCTGAAGCGCTTGTCAGCGCGGTGTCAAATTTACTCTCCAATATTACGAGTCTCACGGGCGTCGTCACCGTACCGCGGGGGCAGCATGCGACGCTACGACAGATCGAATTTCTGTCGCTGTCCGACAATCGTGTGCTCGCTATTCTCGTCATCAATGATTGTGAAGTGCAGAACCGCATCGTGCACACCGATCAGCCCTACACCGAATCACAGCTGCAACGTGCCGCGAATTTCATCAACGAAAACTATGCTGGCGCGGGTTTGCTGGAAATTCGCGAACGCTTGCTGGCTGACCTGGAGCGGACTCGCGATTCAATGAACCAGACAATGCACGACATTATCGCCGTCGCCCGTTCTGCCATGGAAGGCGCAGGCACGCCGCATGCGGATTTCGTGGTTGCCGGGGAAACAAATCTGATGGATTTTGCCGAGTTCACGGATATCGATACGCTACGTCGGCTATTCGACGCTTTTTCGAAAAAGCGCTTCATGCTGGATCTTCTGGACAAAAGCATAAACGCTGCCGGTGTGCAGATCTTCATCGGAGAAGAGTCGGGCGTACAGATTCTCGACGATTGCAGCGTCGTGACTGCACCTTATCGTACTGATGACGATAGCATCGGCGTACTCGGTGTTATCGGGCCTACGCGGATGGCTTACGACCGGGTCGTCCCCATAGTCGATATCACCGCAAGATTGCTGGGGTCCCTGCTACACACGCCGGACTAGCGATATTAGATACGACGGCCTTGATATTTCCTGGCATGTCCCCAAACTTCCCCTTTACTTTGATGGGTCGCCGGCCGTCAAAATCCGCGGTCGGCAAGCAAGTGGAGCATTCTCGAAATGAGTGGACAGCACGATCGTCCGGAATCCGAGCCGGATGAAACCGATGAAGACGCGGAAGATATTGCCGGGAAATCAGCCCCGGACGCCGCCGGCCCTGGTAATGGTGAGCCAGACAATGACGCCGATGCAGGGCTGGCCGAATTGAAGGCCCTGGCGGACGAGAACTGGGACAGGTATCTAAGGGCTGCAGCCGAACTGGAGAACGTCCGCAAGCGTGCATCGAGAGACGTCGAGAAGGCGCACAAATTTGCGCTTGAGCGATTCTGCAGCGAGCTGCTGGCGGTGAAAGACAGCCTCGAAATCGGGCTGGCGACGGCAGATAAGGCCGACGTGAAGAGCCTGTTGGCAGGCAAGGAGGCAACGCTCAAGTTGCTGACGACGACCATGGAACGCTTCGGTGTGGTGGAATTGAACCCGGAAGGCGAGCCATTTGATCCGCAGGAACACGAGGCAATGTCGATGCAGCCGTCGTCAGATGTCGAGCCCGGTTCCGTACTAACCGTATTTCAGAAAGGCTATGCCTTGAATGGTCGTCTGCTGCGACCGGCACGTGTCGTGGTTGCCTCCGCACCGCCCGAGAGTGCCGGCAACGGCGAAGCCCAGGGATAAGATGCGCAAATCAGGCCGAAAGTCGCTTGAAACCTCGGTGCCAGACCCCACTTACAGCGTAGTTTTGAATTATTTCCAACAGAATCCGGAGATTAGGAATCATGGGTAAAGTTATCGGTATCGACCTGGGTACCACCAATTCCTGCGTGGCGGTGATGGAGGGCGACAAGCCCAGGGTCATCGAAAACAGCGAGGGAGATCGCACGACGCCGTCGGTTGTGGCATTCAGCAAGGACGACGAAGTGCTGGTGGGGCAGTCAGCGAAGCGCCAGGCGGTCACAAATCCGACCAACACACTGTTTGCGATAAAGCGACTCATCGGACGTCGATTCGAGGACGAAGTCGTGCGGCGCGACATGAAAATGGTGCCGTACAAGATCGTCGGTGCCGACAATGGCGATGCCTGGGTGCAGGTAAACGACAAGTCCATGGCGCCGCCTGAGATTTCCGCCCGCGTGCTGATGAAAATGAAAAAGACCGCGGAAGATTATCTTGGCGAAGAGGTCAAGGAAGCTGTGGTAACGGTGCCGGCCTATTTCAACGACTCGCAGCGACAGGCCACCAAAGACGCTGGCAAGATCGCCGGCCTCGAAGTGAAGCGCATCATCAACGAGCCAACGGCGGCCGCACTCGCATACGGCATGGACAAAAAGCGTGGTGACGTCAAGATCGCAGTGTTCGACCTCGGTGGCGGAACGTTTGACATATCGATCATCGAGATTGCCGAAGTCGATGGCGAGCATCAATTCGAAGTGCTGGCGACGAATGGCGACACGTTCCTCGGTGGTGAAGACTTCGACATGCGGGTGATCGAGTATCTGACATCGGAGTTTCAGCGCGAAAGCGGTGTCGATATCACGCAGGATCCGCTGGCGATGCAGCGGCTCAAAGAGGCTGCGGAAACGGCCAAGATCGAGCTTTCGTCACAGCAGCAGACCGAAGTCAACCTGCCATATATCACAGCCGATGCGACCGGTCCGAAGCATCTGAACATCAAACTGACCCGTGCCAAGCTCGAGTCTCTCGTTGAAAAGCTCATCGCCAAGACGATCGGGCCATGCAAGACCGCGTTGAAGGACGCAGGATTGAAAGTCAATGAAATTAACGACGTCATCCTGGTCGGCGGCCAGACACGCATGCCGAAGGTCCAGGAAGAGGTAGAGAACTTCTTCGGCAAGGAGCCGCGCAAGGACGTGAATCCCGACGAGGCAGTTGCCGTGGGTGCCGCGATTCAGGGTGGTGTCCTGGCAGGCGATGTCAAAGACGTTCTCCTCCTGGACGTTACGCCCTTGTCGCTCGGTATCGAGACGCTGGGCAGCGTGATGACGAAACTCATCGAGAAGAACACGACGATTCCGGCAAGCGCCGATCAGGTGTTTTCAACAGCCGACGATAATCAGTCCGCGGTGACTATCCACGTGTTGCAGGGCGAGCGCGAGCGCGCGCTGGACAACAAGTCGCTAGGTCGCTTTGACCTGACCGATATTCTACCGGCGCCGCGCGGGTTGCCGCAAATTGAAGTGATGTTCGACATAGATGCGAACGGCATTCTCAACGTGTCTGCGAAAGATAAAGCGACCGGCAAGAGCCAGAAGATCGTCATCAAAGCATCCAGCGGGCTGTCCGATGAAGAAGTTGAGCAGATGGTTACAGATGCGGCAAGCCATGCCGAGGAGGACAAGAAGTTCCGCGAGCTCGTCGACGCACGCAATCAGGCGGATGGCCTGATGCATGCCTCGGAAAAGACGTTGAAGGAACTCGGTGAGAAGGCAAGCGGCGAAGAGCGTCATGCGGTCGAAACTGCGATCGCTGATCTAAAAGCGGCGTTGGAGAAAGACGAGAAGGATGCAATCGAAGCCAAGACTTCGGCGCTCGCCGAGGCATCGGCCGGGCTGGCACAGAAACTCTATGCGGAGCAGGCGAAGGAAGGCGCCGGGGCGCAGGAAGGTGATGGTGCTGCGCCATCGGGCGACGATGTCGTCGATGCCGAATTTGAGGAAGTGGACAAGGACGGCAAGTCCGAATCGGACTAGGAGCTTGCGCGACCGAAATTTCCGTTGCGAGAAGGTGCCACAGCGAGGACAGTCTTTCGCTCTTTTGAGGCGCATAGTGGGATTACGTAACGAAAAAGAGCGGAAGAATGGACCGTTGTGGTGACTTCGTAGTAGGAATATTTTCGGTCGTGCAAGCTCCTCACTTGCCCGGCACGGGTCTTGAAATGATCAGGGCGCCCGATGTGGCGCCCTTGATTTAGAAGCAATACGAGCTATGGCCAAACGCGACTACTACGAAGTTCTTGGTGTCAAGAAGAATGCGTCGAACGACGAGATCAAGAAGTCGTATCGACGCATGGCCATGAAACATCATCCCGATCGCAACACGGAAGACAGCGACGCCGAAAGCAAATTCAAAGAGGCGAAAGAAGCCTACGAAGTACTGAGCAATTCCGACAAACGTGCCGCGTACGACCAGTTTGGTCATGACGGTGTCCGGGGCGGCCCGCCAGGCGGCGGATTCAGTGCGGAGGGCTTCGGCGACATTTTCGGCGATGTCTTTGGCGATATTTTCGGCGGCGGCCGCCGCAGCAGAAGCCAGGTATTTCGCGGTGCTGATCTCGGCTACGAACTCCGGCTGGATCTCGAAAAGGCAGTCAGCGGCGACTCTGTCACCATCGAGGTACCAACGCAGGTGAGCTGCGAAGAATGCCATGGCAGCGGCGCCGAAAAAGGGTCGGAGCCCGTGAAATGCATGACCTGCGGTGGCGCTGGTCAAGTCCGCATGCAGCAGGGATTCTTCGCCATTCAGCAGACCTGCCCGGCATGTAAAGGTGCGGGCACGGTGATCACCAATCCGTGCAGTAATTGCCACGGCCGTGGCCGCGTTTCCAAGACCAAAAGATTATCGGTGAAAGTTCCAGAGGGCGTCGAAGATGGCGATCGGATCAGGCTTTCGGGTGAAGGAGAGGCTGGCCGCAACGGCGGCCCGCCAGGCGACCTCTATGTCGAGATTCGCGTAAGTCCCCACAAGATCTTCCATCGCAGCGGTGCAGACCTGTCCTGCGAAGTGCCGATCAGTTTTGGCACGGCTGCTTTGGGCGGCGAAATAGAACTGCCGACGCTCGACGGTCATGTTTCGCTAAAAATTCCGGCCGGTACACAGTCCGGCAAGAAGTTCCGTTTGCGTGGCAAGGGCGTGACGACCGTTCGTGACCGGAGACAAGGCGATCTGTTTGCGCGCGTCGCCGTTGAAACACCGATCAACCTGACGGCAGAACAAGAGTCTTTTTTGCGCAGTTTTGACGATTCGATCAGCGCGGATGCGGACAAACATAGCCCCCGTGCCGGCGGCTGGCTCGACACGGTCAAGCGGTTCTTCGAGCGCGTCAGCCAATAAACCTCGGCTGGATCATCTAGAATTCGCCCGTCAGGACGGGCGAGCCCCAACACTCTTCGATGGTGATTCTGCATGGCACAGGCTAACAAGGAAGCCGAAACTCTCAATATCGCCGTACTCGGCGCAGGACGCATGGGCCGGGAGATCATACGCGCGATGACCGGCAACGATGAGCTACGTCTGGCCGGTGTCTGGGCCCGAAAAAAGAGCCCGGCGTTGCAAAAGTACGTGGCGGAGTCCGCCGGTCCGGCCGCAGCGGCAGTCACGATCAGCGATGATCTGGCATCGGTATTGAATGCAGCCGATGTCGCGATCGATTTCAGTCTCCCGGAAGCCGCCCACAAGGTTCTCGATGCAGTGCTTGCGGCCGCGAAACCACTGGTAATAGGCGTCAGTGGCCTCGACAGAGCGGCAGTTGACGAGCTCGAAGACGTAGCGCGCACGATCCCGATTTTATACGACCGCAATATGAGTCTCGGTATTGCCGTGCTGGATGGGCTCGTGCGGCAGGCGGTGGCCAGCCTCGGTGCCGGGTTTGAAGCGGAAATCCACGAGACGCATCACAGGCACAAGGTGGATGCACCGTCTGGTACCGCCCTGAAATTGGGCGCATCTCTCGCCGCGGCGCGAAATCAGGACTTTGAAGCTGTCAAACGGTACGAGCCGGCTGGCTTGGAGAGGCCGCTGGCACCTGGCGAAATCGGCTTCGAGGTCCGCAGAGAGGGGGAAATACCGGGTGAGCACACCGTCATCCTCTACAACGAAGCCGAACGCCTGGAGCTGAAGCACGCCGTCTCGAGCCGCCGCGTTTTTGCAGATGGCGCTCTCCGTGCCGCCCAATGGCTCTCGGATCGGCCACCCGGGCTGTACGCGATGCGTGACCTGCTGTTTCAGGCAGCTACCTGACCCACCGGGTGAGGTTTTTTCGTACAAACTGGCGTGCTCAGGCCCGCTTGAGTAAACTGGCGCGGATCGCTGGCTGGCAGGCGGTCAGATGAGCGGGAGGCACAGGCCTTCCGCTTTTGTGTATCTGAGGATTCAGTTTGAGTACGCCTGCAGTTCTGGCATTGCAAGATGGAACAATCTTCAACGGTGTGTCCGTCGGTGACGACGGTAATACCATCGGCGAAGTTGTCTTCAATACTGCGATGACCGGATACCAGGAAATCCTCACAGATCCCTCCTATTGCCGCCAGATCGTTACGCTGACCTACCCCCACATCGGCAACACCGGCACCAACAGTGAGGACATGGAGTCGCCGAAGATTCATGCATCGGGGCTGATCATTCGAGATTGTTCAATGCTCGCCAGCAACTGGCGCGTCGAGCGTGATTTTCGGGAGTTTCTGCGAGGCGGCAAAACGGTGGCGATCGCCGGTATCGACACGCGAAAACTGACGCGGCTGATCAGGGAGAAGGGCGCCCAGTCGGGATGCATCATGACGGGTGAAGCTAATCCTGACACCGCTGTCGAACACGCGCGAAAATTCCCCGGTATCGCGGGCATGGACCTTGCCAAGTTCGTTACCACAGATCGGACCTATCAGTGGTGTTATGGCGCCGATTTCGGGAAACGCAGCCGGGTCATGAGCAGGCGTATCGCCCCGCATCATGTCGTCGCGTACGACTTCGGCATCAAGCGGAATATTCTCAGGGTGCTTTCCGACCTCGATTGCCGAATGACCGTTGTACCGGCGACGACGACAGCTGACGAAGTGTTGTCATTAATGCCTGACGGCGTATTCCTGTCTAACGGACCTGGTGATCCGGAGGCCTGCGACTATGCGATCAAGGCAATACAGGAAATTCTCGAGAGCGGTGCGCCCATATTCGGCATCTGTCTGGGCCACCAGTTGCTTGCTCTGGCATGCGGCGCCAAAACCGTCAAAATGAAGTTCGGCCATCACGGCGCCAATCATCCGGTGCAGAATCTGAGTACCGGGCAGGTAATGATCACCAGCCAGAACCATGGCTTTGCCGTCGAGGAGGAATCGCTGCCCGAGGACGTGGAAGCCACACACCGGTCGCTGTTCGATGGCACCTTGCAGGGTATTGCCCTGAAGGACGCGCCCGCATTCAGTTTTCAGGGTCATCCGGAGGCCAGCCCGGGCCCGCACGATCTCTTGCCACTCTTCGAGCGCTTTATTGCTGATATGGAAGAGGTCAAGCGCAATTCTTCAGCAGCGGCGTTGCTTCTGTAGTGATAAATACAATTAAAACAATAATATATAAAATTATATTAAAGTATATTCTCATCCGATTACCTGCCGTGATTTCGCTGACGGGGTGCCCCTGAGCCATGCCGAAACGGACTGACATAAACAGCGTCCTGATTATCGGCGCAGGCCCGATCGTGATCGGGCAGGCTTGCGAATTTGACTATTCCGGCGCCCAGGCCTGCAAAGCGCTGAAGGAAGAGGGTTTTCGCGTCATTCTGGTGAATTCGAATCCGGCCACGATCATGACGGACCCGGAGATGGCCGATGCGATATACATCGAGCCTGTGCGATGGGACGCAGTCGAGCAGATCATCGAAAAAGAACGCCCCGATGCATTGCTGCCGACAATGGGCGGTCAGACGGCACTGAACTGCGCCCTGGACCTGGTCAGAGAAGGGGTCCTTGAGAAACATGGCGTCGAGCTTATTGCCGCCTCGCGTGAGGCGATCGACATGGCCGAAGACCGCGAGCTGTTTCGCGAGGCAATGACCGAAATCGGCCTTGAGGTGCCGGCGTCATCGATCGCTCATTCCATGGAAGAGGCGCTGAGCAAACAAGAAGAGATCGGGTTTCCGACGATCATTAGACCGTCGTTTACTTTGGGAGGCACCGGCGGCGGTATCGCATACAACCAGGAGGAATTCAAAAAGATCGTTGCACACGGCCTGGAGATGTCGCCGACGACCGAAATCCTGCTCGAGGAATCGGTGATCGGTTGGAAAGAATTCGAGATGGAGGTTGTTCGTGACAAGAATGACAACTGCATCATCGTTTGTTGTATCGAAAACGTTGATCCAATGGGCGTGCATACCGGTGATTCGGTTACGGTCGCGCCGGCCCAGACATTGACGGACAAGGAGTACCAGAGAATGCGCGATGCCTCCATCGATGTGTTGCGCAAGATCGGCGTCGAGACCGGTGGTTCGAACGTCCAGTTTGCCGTGAATCCTGAAGACGGGCGCATGGTTGTCATCGAAATGAACCCGAGGGTCTCGCGATCGTCGGCCCTGGCATCAAAAGCAACCGGTTTTCCGATCGCAAGAGTTGCCGCGAAACTTGCAATTGGTTATACGCTCGACGAACTGAAGAACGATATTACGGGTGGCGCAACGCCGGCATCTTTCGAACCGGCCATCGATTACGTCGTCACCAAGATACCTCGTTTTACTTTCGAGAAATTTCCCGGGGCCAACGATCGCCTGACGACGCAGATGAAGTCGGTTGGCGAGGTCATGGCGATTGGCAGAACCTTCCAGGAATCGTTTCAAAAAGCGTTGCGCGGGCTCGAAACTGGTGTCACGGGCTTGAATGAAAAGGTCCAATTTCCTGTCGAGATCTCCGATAGAGACAGATTACGCCAGGAGTTGCGATACCCTGGCGCTGAACGACTCTGGCACGTGGCGGACGCGATGCGCCAGGGATTCACGTTCGACGATGTCGCCAAACTTACCGGTATCGATCCCTGGTTTCTGGTGCAGATTGCCGACCTCGTCATAGAGGAGACGAATACCCGCCAGGAGGGACTGGATGGTCTCGATGAGGCAAGGCTTCGTTTGCTAAAGCGCAAGGGATTTTCCGATGCGCGCATCGGTGAGCTCGTCAATCAGAAAGAAGACGTCATTCGAGCACGGCGAATCAAGCAGGGGCTGCGACCGGTCTTCAAACGCGTCGATACCTGCGCCGCCGAGTTTGCGACGACAACGGCCTACCTGTACTCAACTTATGAAGAGGAATGTGAGGCGGAGCCGAGTGACGAGCCGAAAATAATGATTCTGGGTGGCGGCCCGAATCGTATCGGCCAGGGAATCGAGTTTGACTACTGCTGCGTCCATGCGGCGTTGGCGCTCAGGGAAGCCGGCTACGAGACCATCATGGTCAACTGCAATCCTGAGACGGTCTCGACGGACTACGACACATCGGACCGGCTCTACTTTGAATCGCTGACATTCGAAGATGTCATGGAGATCATCGAAATAGAGCAGCCAAAGGGTGTCATCGTGCAGTTCGGTGGACAGACACCCCTGAAGCTGGCGCGAGCCCTCGAGGCAGCGGGTGCGCCGATAATTGGTACATCGCCTGATTCGATCGATCTGGCCGAGGACCGCGAACGTTTCAAAAAACTGGTTGACGATCTGGAGCTGCGCCAGCCGCCGAATCGTACGGCCCGAAACCGGGACGAGGCTCTTGAAATGGGTGCCGACGTCGGCTATCCACTGGTCGTCAGGCCGTCATACGTGCTGGGCGGTCGCGCGATGGAAATCGTGCACAACGAGGAGGATCTCGCCGAGTATATGGCCGCAGCTATCGACGTATCGAATGACAGTCCGGTTCTTCTCGACAGGTTCCTGGATATGGCGATCGAGGTCGATGTCGACGCCGTTTGCGACGGCGAACGAGTACTTATTGGCGGAATCATGGAGCATATCGAACAGGCCGGCGTGCACTCCGGAGATTCCGGCTGTTCACTGCCGCCAATTAGCCTCAATCCCGAAATGCAGGAGACGCTCACGGAGCAGGTCGTCAAACTCGCAAAAGGTCTGAACGTAATCGGGCTTATGAACACCCAATTCGCTATTCAAAACGACATCGTTTACCTGTTGGAAGTCAATCCCCGCGCATCACGGACAATACCCTTCGTCTCGAAATCGACCGGCGTTTCCCTGGCGAAGATTGCCTCGCGCGTGATGATCGGCGAATCGCTTGCAGAGCAAGGCTATGTAAACCAGCGAGTGCCCCCCTATTACTCGGTGAAAGAGTCGGTATTCCCCTTCGAAAAATTCACCGGCGCCGATCCCATTCTTGGGCCCGAAATGAAATCGACGGGCGAGGTCATGGGGATCGGCCGTTCCTTCGGCGAGGCGTATGCGAAGGCGCAGCTGGCATCCGGCGTCGTCTTGCCGCGGCAGGGCGCGGCGCTGCTCAGCGTTCGGGATTGTGACAAAGATGCTGCGGTTGGGCTCGCGAAGATTTTGGTCGACATGGGGTTCGACATCATAGCGACGCATGGCACGGCAGAAGCGCTGACGGCTGCCGGTGTATCATGTCGCCGAGCCAACAAAGTGCGCGAAGGCAGGCCGCATATCGTGGATATGATCAAGAACGGCGAGATTTCGCTAATAGTCAATACAACCGAGGGCAAGCAGGCGATCCAGGAATCTCTGTCAATCAGGGCCGCAGCAGTGCGTAAGAAAGTAACGTATTACACGACTCTCGGCGCCGCCGTTGCGACCTGCGAAGCTCTCGAGCATCTTGACGACAGCGACGTCAATTGCCTGCAGGACCTGCACAGGGAAGTGGCCGCTTGAGCAAGGTGCCGATGACCGTTCGTGGTGCCGAGCTGCTACGCGACGAAGTCAAGAAACTGAAGTCGGAAGACCGGCCGGCAGTAATCAAGGCGATTGCCGAAGCGCGCGCGCACGGTGACCTGAAGGAAAATGCGGAGTATCACGCTGCCAAGGAACAGCAGGGTTTTATCGAGTGGCGTATTAAGGATATCGAGGGCAAGCTTTCCAACGCGCAAGTCATTGACGTTACGGCGGTCCATGCGAAGGGAAAAGTTGTTTTTGGATCCACGGTACAATTGCTTGATGAGCAGACAGGCAAAGAAATCGTCTACAAGATCGTGGGCGAGGACGAGGCGGACATCAAAACTGGACTCATCTCGTTTTCATCTCCGATGGCAAGAGCGGTGATCGGCAAGAACGAAGGTGATGAAGTCAGTTTTTCAGCGCCTGGCGGCGAAAAGCACTACGAAGTTATCGAGGTTTGCTACGAGTAGCCCGAGTAAATTTTCTCGGGGTGCGATCCGATTATGGAAGCCGGATGCGCTGTTTGTCAGGGTTGGGCCGGTATATCAAGGCAACGTTGCCAATTCGTTGAATGAGGTTTCCGGATCCCTGCCGGCACAGTTCATCGATCATGGCATCGCGGCTTTCCCTGTTCGCCACCCGAAACCGGACTTTGATCAGCTCATGATGCGAAATCGATGAAGCAAATTCCTGTAGAACGGACTCCGACAATCCGGTATCTGCCACAGTAATTACCGGCTTTAGTTGATGACCCAGTCCGCGCAAATATTTCTTCTGAGATTCTGACAAGTTCATGGACGGGGAGTCTATCAACATAACCTTGTTGGACCACTAACAGCCAGATGTGCGCAGCGATGCATACCCTCATACGAGTCGAAGGCAAATGAGCGGACCGCGAAGGAGTGGCGGAACATGGAGAGATCGCCAGGAACGGGACCCGTATGTGCAACAAGCACGGCGGGACGGCTGGCGTTCCCGCGCCGTCTACAAGCTCGAACAAATCGTACAAAAAGAACAGCTCCTGAAGCCGGACATGACCTGCGTCGATCTGGGCGCAGCGCCGGGCAGCTGGAGCCAGTTCGTCACCGTGAAGCTAAAGGGACGTTGCCGGATTGTTGCACTGGATATCTTGCCGATGGACGCCCTGCCGTCGGTTGAGCAGATTCGGGGCGATTTCACGGAGGATGACACGTTTCGATTACTTCTCAGCATCCTCGAAAACTCGCCGGTGGATCTTGTATTGAGCGATATAGCGCCCAATATAAGCGGCAACAAAGCGATCGATCAGCCGAGATCCATGTATCTGGCTGAACTGGCGCTCGACCTTGCCAGGAAAGTTCTCAGACGCGGGGGCAATTTTGTTTGTAAACTGTTTCAGGGCCAGGGTACGGACGCATTTGTTACCGAGGCCAGGAAAGTATTTGAACGGGTGAAAGTGATGAAACCCAAGGCTTCCAGGCCCGGTAGCAGTGAGGTTTACTTGGTAGCGAGAAACTATCGACTATAGTAGGGTCTGATCATTAGACGCAGTCTAATTTACCGGCGGAAACCATACAGCAATAGTGAACGATTTAACTAAAAACATCCTTGTCTTCATCGTCATCATCGTGGTGCTTCTGTCTGTCGTGCAAGGCTTGAGCGGCGTCAGTGGTCCACCACCGGAGAAGGCGGATTATTCCGAATTCCTGAGACAGGTTCGTTCCGGGAACGTGCAGCGCGTTGAATTTGAAAGCGAACGCATACGTTACGGGAGCCGTCAGCCGCTTGCTTATTACACGATCAGTCCGGAGACCGACAACAACACGCTCATCGGTCTGCTTGAGGACAACGACGTACAGTTCACGGCGCAGGAACCGAAGTCACAAAGTCTCATCGGCCAGCTCCTGATCAGTTCGTTTCCGATACTCCTGTTGATCGGCGTCTGGATCTACTTCATGCGTCAGATGCAGGGTGGCGGCGGCGGTCGCGGCGCTATGTCGTTCGGCAAGAGCAAGGCGCGCCTGCTCGGCGAGGACCAGGTCGGCGTTTCCTTCGCCGACGTAGCCGGCATCGATGAAGCGAAGGCGGAACTTGTCGAAATCGTCGATTTCCTCAAGGACCCGAGCAAGTTCCAGCGTCTGGGTGGCAGGATTCCCAAGGGCGTGCTTCTGGTCGGTGCGCCGGGCACCGGCAAGACATTGCTGGCCAAGGCGATAGCGGGCGAGGCGAAGGTGCCGTTCTTCACCATTTCCGGTTCGGATTTCGTCGAGATGTTTGTCGGCGTCGGCGCATCTCGTGTCCGGGACATGTTTGAGCAGGCCAAGAAGCAGGCGCCATGCATAATTTTCATTGACGAGCTTGATGCCGTTGGACGGCATCGTGGTGCCGGTCTTGGCGGTGGGCACGACGAGCGCGAGCAGACGCTTAACCAGATGCTGGTCGAGATGGACGGATTCGAAGGCAACGAGGGCGTTATTGTCATCGCCGCCACGAACAGGCCGGACGTGCTCGATCCGGCGTTATTGCGACCCGGGCGGTTTGACAGACAGGTCGTCGTGCCGTTGCCCGACATCCGGGGCAGGGAACTGATCCTGAAAGTACACATGCGCAAGGTGCCGCTTGACGACAATGTTCGCCCAAGTGTGATCGCGCGAGGCACGCCCGGGTTCTCCGGTGCGGATCTTGCCAACCTGGTCAATGAAGCAGCATTGCTTGCGGCGCGCTCGAACAAGCGCGTCGTCAGCATGGACGAGTTCGAAGAGGCCAAAGACAAGATCATGATGGGAGCGGAACGGCGTTCCCTGGTCATGAGCGAAAAGGAGAAGCTCAACACGGCCTATCACGAGGCCGGACATGCCATCGTCGGCTTCTGTGTGCCCGAGCATGATCCTGTTTATAAGGTGACGATCATTCCGCGCGGGAGGGCGCTCGGAATTACGATGTATTTGCCGGAAGAGGACAGGTACAGCACCTCGAAACAACAACTCGAGAGCACGATCTCCACCCTTTTCGGCGGCAGGCTGGCCGAAGAAATGGTGAATGGCCCGGAACGCGTGACGACCGGTGCGGCGAACGATATCGAGCGGGCGACCGAGATAGCGCGCAACATGGTTACCAAGTGGGGGCTTAGCGAAAAGCTCGGGCCGCTGACTTATAGCGAGGACGACGGCGAAGTTTTCCTCGGCCGTTCGGTGACGCAGCACAAACAGGTATCGGATGTCACGGCGCATGCGATCGACGAGGCAGTCAGAGGCATCGTCGATCGCAATTACGAGCGGGCGAAGTTGATCCTGAAGGAACATGAGGACAAGCTTCACATCATGGCCAAGGCATTGATGAAGTACGAAACGCTCAACGATGTGCAGGTTAAAGACATCATGGAAGATCGCGACCTACGGCCACCTGAAGACTGGGATGACTCTGACGATTCGGCAACCACCGGCGCCAAGGAAGATACCAAAGGCGAAACCACCGGCGTGATCGGCGGTCCAGCCAGCGAACATTAAGATCGCCCGTCGGGACGGGCGAATGATGTAATGCAATTGCGCCTCGGCCCCCGAACACTCAATCTCGATCGGCCACAGGTGATGGGCGTGTTGAATATCACGCCTGATTCCTTCTCCGATGGCGGCAGATTCCTGCAAGTTGATGCCGCAGTACGCCAGGCAGAATGCATGCAGGCGGAGGGCGCCGCAATAATCGACGTCGGCGGCGAATCCACAAGGCCGGGCGCCGAGAGGATCTCCGAGGGCGAAGAGCTCGACCGCGTCGTCCCCGTCATTGAATCGATCTCCGCCTGCAGTGACGTCTCGATCTCCATCGACACCAGCAGGCCGGCTGTAATGCGCGCCGCCGTTGCAGCAGGCGCAGTGATGATCAACGATGTCTATGCGCTGAGGCAGGAAGGCGCGATGGAAGCCGCCCAGCAGCTCGGTACCGCTGTATGCCTTGTGCACATGCAGGGAGAGCCCGGTACGATGCAGCACAAGCCCGATTACAAGGATATGCCCGGCGATATTCTGGAATTCCTTTCACAGCGCCTGGCCGCATGTCGAAACGCCGGGATTGAGCCCGACAGAATCGCTATTGACCCCGGATTTGGATTTGGCAAGACGCACGAGCACAATGTACGTCTGCTGGCCAACCTGGAACGATTTCAAGAACTCGAGATGCCGTTGCTGGTTGGCTTGTCGCGCAAGAGTACACTCGGGTACCTGACTGGCAAGGGCGAGGAGCATCGGCTTGCGCCAGGAATTGCCGCGGCCGTAATAGCCGTGGAGCGGGGCGCTAATATTGTGCGTACTCATGACGTTGAACCGACAGTTGATGCGCTCAAAATTGTGCATGCAGTGATGCAGTCAGGAAAGAACCAATGACCAAGAGATTCTTTGGAACGGACGGAGTCCGGGGCGCGGTTGGCAAAGACCCGATGAGCGCCGATTTTGCGCTTCGCCTGGCAAGTGCTGCCGCACAGGTACTCGTACCAACCGGCGGTACCGTTCTGATTGGCAAAGACACGAGGCTTTCCGGCTACATGTTTGAGTCAGCACTTGAAGCGGGATTCGTGGCTGCGGGAGCCGATGTCCTGTTGCTCGGGCCATTGCCGACACCGGGAATCGCCTACCTGACGCAGTGTTTTGAAGCAAGCCTCGGTGTTGTGATCAGCGCGTCACATAACCGTTATGAGGATAACGGCATCAAGTTTTTTGATGGGGCCGGGGCGAAACTGTCGGATGAAGTGGAACTCGAGATCGAGCGCTTTCTCGGTCAACCTGCCATTACACTGGAATCGCAGGCTTTGGGAAGTGCCAAACGAATCGACACTGCGCGTGTACGCTATCAGGAGTTTTGTGCCTCGACATATCCCGATGACCTGGATCTGGACGACGTCAAGGTCGTTTTCGACGGCGCGAATGGCGCCGGCTATAAAGTCGGGCCCAGAACGCTGACAGAGCTGGGCGCGGAGGTCATTCCGATTGCTTGCTCACCGAATGGTCGCAATATCAATGATGGCTGCGGCTCGACTCACCCGGAGTTACTGCAACTGACCGTCCCGGCAGTCAGGGCCGATGCCGGCATCGCACTGGACGGGGACGGTGATCGCGTCGTGATGGTCGACGAACTCGGCCAGACCGTAGACGGCGATCAACTCCTCTATATTCTTGCAACGGCCCGCCAGCGGGAAGGGGTTTTAAAAGGTCCCGTGGTTGGAACGGTTATGAGCAATCTCGGCCTCGAACGTGCACTCAATAAACATGACATCGAATTCCGCCGGGCCCGTGTCGGAGACCGGTATGTGCTGGAAACGCTTTATGCGACCGGCGGCATCATTGGCGGAGAAACATCAGGACACGTCATCTGTCTCGACCGCACGACGACAGGCGACGGGCTGATCGCCGCGCTGCAGGTGCTCGCCGTGATGAAAAGAACAGGCAAGACCTTGTCAAAGCTATCCGAGGGCATGGCGAAATACCCGCAGACAATGCTCAACGTGCGAACGGAAAAAAGCCTGGATCCGTCCAAGTCCAGCAAGATTCAGGAGGCCATCAGCCAGGTCGAAGGCGAGTTGGCTGATTCCGGGCGTGTTGTGTTGCGTGCATCCGGTACCGAGCCGGTGATTCGAGTCATGGTCGAAGGAGAAAGCGAAAACCAGGTATTGCATCTTGCCGAAAGGCTTGCCGCCGTCGTTGCCGAAGCAGCTAGCTGAACCTCGTTGATTTGCAGGGCACGCACCGGTATCCTTGCGCGCCTTTTAGATCAACGGATAAACGGGTGAGCTATGCGCGATTTCCTCGTCGCTGGCAATTGGAAAATGAATGGCAGTGCGGCCGCCAATGCCGAGCTGACATACGGCATCCTGACGGGCATGCCGCAGTCGGAATCCGTCAAGCTGCTGATCTGCCCACCGTATCCGTATCTGGGAGAGTTGGCGCAGAAGCTTGCCGGGACGGCATTGTCTCTCGGCGCCCAGAATGTCTCTCAACACGAGTCTGGTGCTTACACCGGTGAGGTATCAGCCGGCATGCTCAGAGAGATCGGCTGCGAGTACGTTATCGTCGGCCACTCCGAACGGCGTGCGATGATGGGAGAATCGAGCGAGATCGTCGCCGCCAAATTCATGGCAGCACTCTCTGAGGGCCTGAAGCCGATCTTGTGTGTCGGCGAGACCCTGGAAGAGCGCGAAGCCGAGCAGACGGCGGCGGTCATCGACGAACAGCTGAATGCCGTCCTGGACGCAGCCGGGGTCGAGTCGTTCGAAACGGCGGTCATTGCCTATGAACCGGTCTGGGCAATTGGCACTGGGCGAACCGCAAGCCCGGAGCAGGCCCAGGATGTGCATAGCCACATTCGTGCGGCGATGTCGTCTCGCAGCGAAGAAATGGCCTCGGCCATTCAAATACTGTATGGCGGTAGCGTAAAAGGGGACAATGCCGTCGGACTCTTTACAATGCCTGATATTGATGGTGGATTGATCGGTGGCGCTTCACTGAAGGCAGCCGATTTTTTGGCGATCGCCGCAGCAGCGGCATCGCTCGTTTGAGGTAATGATGGACACAATGCAATCTGCGGTGCTCATAGGCCATACACTTGTGGCTGTGTTGATAATCGTTCTGGTGCTCCTGCAGCGCGGCAAGGGCGCTGATGCAGGCGCGGCGTTCGGCGCCGGTGCGTCCGGCACTGTTTTTGGCGCCCGCGGCTCATCGAACTTTTTTTCCAGGGCGACGGCTGTCCTGGCGACTGTATTCTTTGCCAGCAGCCTGACACTCGCCTATATGAGCAGCCAGCACTCGACCGGCCCCGAAAGTCTCCTGGAGGATGCACCGGTACTTGAGGCGCCGCTGGAGCCCGAGTTGACGGGAACCGATGGTTCATCCGACGGCGGAGAATTGTCTGACATTGGGGAATTTCCAGAGTTGCCCGGGCTCGAAGGTTCCGATCCGGCGGCAGACGATAGCGAGATGCCGTCACTCGAGTTCGACGAACCCGTCGAAGATGACAGCGAGCAATAACAGATTAGCTTTAAGACAGTCACACGGCTCTGGTGGTGGAATTGGTAGACACGCTGTCTTGAGGGGGCAGTGGCGTAAGCCGTGCGAGTTCGAGTCTCGCCCAGAGCACCATTCTCAAGATATCTGTTCGAGCCCGCCCTGACGGGCGAGGCGTGGTCCTGCAACAAGGCTTCTGGCCGAAGCCCGTATCCATAGAAAACCCATCTCAAAGTTGAGTTCGTGTATCTAGCGGACGAGGGGCGATCCCGGGCCCCGCGTTCTGCATTGTTTGGACTTGCAGCCGGCCCCACGATAAAGCCTTAGGTATATTCCACAGCAAAAAATCGGCACATACATTGTCTCAAGGGCTGTTAACCGTACAAGCCTGACTGATACAATAAGCGCCAAATTCGAGCTTCAACCACACATCGCTCCGATAACAAAGAATGCTGCAAAATTACTTGCCCGTACTAATTTTTCTGGCGGTAGCCGCCGGGATCGGTGTGCTGCTCATGACGATGGGTTTTCTGATCGGCAGCGGCAAGAAATACGATGCAAAGCTGTCACCCTATGAATGCGGCTTCGAGCCATTTGAAGATTCGCGCACGAAATTCGATGTGCGTTACTACCTCGTAGCCATTCTCTTCATTATTTTCGATCTCGAAATCGCATTCCTGTTTCCCTGGGCCGTATCGCTGGATGCCGTCGGGGGATTCGGGCTGATCGCGATGGGCATCTTCCTGGCCATCCTGGTTGTCGGGTTTATCTATGAATGGAAAAAAGGGGCGCTCGAGTGGGATTGAGTAACGCAGCCGAAACCCGCTCTGATCCGACTGCAGGTACGATGACTCAGGGAGACGGGCAGAGCCTTCAGCAAAAAGGATTCCTCGTAGCCGGTGTCGATACCGTGATGAACTGGGCACGAACCGGATCCATGTGGCCCATGACATTCGGCTTGGCTTGTTGCGCGGTCGAAATGATGCACGCCGGTGCGGCGCGGTACGACCTCGACCGGTTTGGCATCATTTTCCGGCCAAGCCCGCGCCAGTCGGACGTGATGATCGTTGCGGGAACACTTTGTAACAAAATGGCGCCGGCCCTGAGAAAAGTTTATGACCAGATGCCGGAGCCCCGCTGGGTTGTATCGATGGGATCCTGTGCAAATGGCGGCGGTTATTACCATTACTCTTATTCGGTCGTTCGTGGTTGTGACCGTGTAATACCGGTGGACGTATATGTACCTGGCTGTCCACCGACCGCGGAAGCCCTGATATATGGCTTGCTGCAGCTGCAAAACAAGATTCGGCGCACGAGCACGATAGCCAGGTAAAAATCAAGAGAATGAGCAATACCAACGAGACATTAGCCGCTCGGATCGACGCTCGGTTCGACCAAAAGCTCACGCGAGTCGAATCGATCTGTGGTGAGCTGACCTATCTGCTTGATAAGGAGAACCTTATCGAGGTCGCGAGAGCCTTGCGCGACGAACCGGATTTTCATTTCGAGATGCTCGTTGACGTATGTGGTGTCGATTACCTGACCTACGGTTCTGATGAATGGACGACGCAGAGTGCAACGGAAAGCGGCTATAGCCGCGGTGTTGAGCGCGAGCCGGTGATTCTCGACGAGGCTGATACGTTCGACCCCGAGCGGTTTGCAGTCGTCTATCATTTATTGTCGCTCAAGAACAATGCCCGCCTGCGCCTGCGCGTATTTACAGGTGACGCCAATCCGCCCATCGTGAAATCCGTTGTCGACATCTGGAATTCCGCTAACTGGTTCGAGCGGGAAACTTTCGACCTGTTCGGCATTCTGTTCGAAGGGCACCCGGACCTCCGGCGGATCCTGACTGACTACGGCTTTATCGGTCATCCGTTCAGGAAGGACTTTCCGTTGATTGGGAACGTCGAAGTTACGTACGACCCGGACAAGGGGCGCGTCGTGTATCAGCCTGTCACCATAGAACCGAGGACACTGGTGCCAAAAGTTATCCGGGATGACGGTGAGCATTCCGCAGCACTCAGCGATGAGGCTGGCGATGCCTGAGATCCAGACTTTCACGATGAATTTCGGGCCGCAGCACCCGGCGGCACATGGCGTTTTGCGCTTGGTTCTCGAGATGGACGGCGAAGTCATCCATAGCGCCGATCCGCACGTCGGCCTGTTGCACCGTGCTACCGAAAAACTGGCAGAGTCCAAACCTTACAACCAAAGCATCGGCTACATGGACAGGCTCGACTATGTGTCGATGATATGTAACGAGCACAGCTACGTCCTGGCGATCGAAAAGCTGCTCGGCATCACGCCACCGATCAGGGCGCAATACATCCGTGTCATGTTCGATGAGATCACCCGCATCATGAATCACCTGTTCTGGCTTGGTGCGCACGGACTCGATATTGGTGCAATGACAATGTTCCTGTATTGCTTCCGTGAGCGTGAAGATCTGATGGATATATACGAAGCCGTCTCCGGAACGCGCATGCATGCGAACTATTATCGACCCGGCGGCGTTTATCGGGACCTGCCGGAAGCGATGCCGAAATACCAGGCCTCGAAATGGCGTAGCAAGAAATCTGTCGCGAAGCTCAATGCCATTCGGGAAGGATCGTTACTCGATTTCATCGATGCATTCATTAAAAAGTTCCCGGCCTGCGTGGACCAGTACGAAACTCTGCTTACCGACAACCGAATCTGGAAACAGCGAACGGTCAACATAGGAGTCGTGTCCCCGGAACGGGCATTGCAACTCGGGTTTACGGGTCCGATGTTGCGAGGTTCCGGCGTCGAGTGGGATCTGCGGAAAAAACAACCATACGAAGTATATGATCAAGTCGACTTCGACATTCCGGTCGGCACTAATGGCGATTGTTATGACCGCTATCTCGTTCGCGTCGAAGAGATGCGACAGTCGAACAAAATTCTTAAGCAGTGTGTCGACTGGTTAAGAGAAAACCCCGGGCCGGTCATGCTGGAGGATCGCAAAATCATTGCGCCGACGCGCGTCGAGATGAAAGACGATATGGAATCACTCATTCATCATTTTAAATTATTTACTGAAGGTTACTGCACACCGGCCGGGGAGGCTTACGCGGCGATTGAACACCCCAAGGGTGAATTCGGCGTTTACATCATTTCCGATGGGGCTAACAAGCCGTACCGCGTCAAAATTCGCGCTGCAGGTTTCGCCCATCTTGGTGCCATGTCGGAAATGGTGACAGGGCACATGCTCGCGGACGTCGTCGCCATCATTGGCACTCAGGACATCGTGTTTGGTGAGGTAGATCGATGAGCGATTCCGATTTGCTGTCGGATCACGTGCGTGACGAGATAGATCGCTGGAAAGTCCGGTTTCCGGAAGAGAGGCAACGCTCCGCTGTCATCGGTGCTTTGCATGCCGTGCAGCATGAAAATGGTGGATACCTTACGGACGAACAATTGAACGCCGTCGCGGACTATCTGCATCTGCCGACGATTCAGGTGTATGAGATTGCGACCTTTTACTCGATGTTTCAAACGAAGCCTGTCGGCCGACATAACGTTGCGATTTGCACGAACATTTCCTGCATGCTGCGCGGTGCAGATGACATCGTTGAGCACGTTGAAGCAAAACTCGGCATCAAACTTGGTGAAAGCACCGCAGACGGACGAGTTTATCTGAAGCAGGAAGAGGAATGCCTTGCTGCCTGTTGCGGGGCGCCGATGATGATGGTTGATCACAAGTACCACGAGAACCTCAGTAAAGAGAAAGTGGACGAAATTCTGGATGCATTGGACTGATGGAACAGAATCTCGTCTGTTTTAATACTCTTGGCGAGAAAGACTCGTGGTCGCTCCGTACCTACGAAAAGTTCGACGGCTACAAGGCGTGGCGCAAGATACTCGCAGGTAAAATGACGCCTGAGCAGGTGGTCGACGAAGTCAAAGCATCTGGTTTGAAGGGCCGTGGTGGGGCCGGATTCCCGGCCGGGCTCAAGTGGAGCTTCATGCCGAAGGATTACCCCGGCCAGAAATATCTTGTCTGTAATTCAGATGAGAGCGAGCCGGGTACGTGCCACGACCGCGAAATATTGCGCTATAACCCCCATTGCCTGATCGAGGGCATGGCTATCGCGGGATATGCGATGGGAGCGACAGTCTCGTACAACTACATACGAGGCGAGTTCATCGACGAACCGGTGCCACGATTCGAAGCGGCCGTCAAAGAGGCCTATGACGCCGGCTTGCTTGGAAAGAATATTAAGAAATCCGGAATAGATTTCGATATTCATACCTTTGTCGGCGCGGGCGCTTACATCTGTGGCGAGGAAACCGCACTACTTGAGTCTCTTGAGGGCAAGCAGGGCAAGCCCCGCTTCAAACCCCCGTTTCCGGCGAGTTATGGGCTTTACGGCAAACCGACGACAATCAATAACACACAAACGCTGGCCAGCGTGCCTGCAATCATGAGAAATGGTGCGGCCTGGTTCGCCGCACTTGGCCCGGAAGGCTCAGGGGGTACGGCAGAGTTTTCCGTTTCAGGCCATGTTGAGAAACCGGGTAACTACGAGTTGCCGATGGGTATTCCATTCAAGGACCTGCTCGACCTTTGCGGCGGCGTACTCGGAGGGCGAAAACTAAAAGCAGTCATACCAGGAGGGTCTTCTGTAAAAGTGCTGCCTGCAGAGATCATCATGGAGTGCACCATGGACTACGTATCACTGCAAAATGCCGGATCATCGTTCGGTACCGGCGCGGTGATCGTCATGGATGAAACGACCTGCATGGTTAACACGCTGCGACGTATTGCACGATTCTACATGGCGGAGTCCTGTGGACAGTGTACGCCGTGTCGCGAAGGTACAGGCTGGATGTATCGGATGCTGACACGAATCACGGAAGGTAAGGGGCGACAGGACGACCTCGATAAACTTGTAGACGTTGCCAACAAGATAGAAGGCCACACGATATGCGCTTTGGGCGACGCTGCCGCCTGGCCTGTGCAGAGCTTTCTGCAACATTTTTACCCTGAGTTCGAGTACATGGTGCACAACCTGGGCCGCAGCATCGTGGCCGATGTTAATGGGGTCGCAGCTTAAGGTCCATGAGTAACGATATCGTAAAATTTGAAGTTGACGGTAGGCCGGTCGAAGGCAGGAAAGGCCAGATGATCATGGAGGTAACCGACGCAATCGGTGCCTACATCCCGAGGTTTTGTTATCACGAAAAGCTGAGTATCGCCGCCAACTGCCGCATGTGCCTTGTGGAGGTCGAGAAAGCGCCGAAACCGCTGCCCGCTTGCGCAACGCCGATTGGCGAGGGAATGAAAGTATTCACACGCTCGCCGAACGCGGCTGCCGCACAAAAGGCGACGATGGAATTCCTGCTGATCAACCATCCGCTCGACTGCCCGATCTGCGACCAGGGCGGTGAATGCGAGTTGCAGGACCTGGCGATGGGATACGGCCGCGACGTATCGCGCTACACCGAAAAGAAACGCATCGTAAAAGACAAGGACCTCGGACCCCTGATATCCACAGACATGACTCGCTGCATCCATTGCACCCGTTGCGTCCGATTCGGCGAGGAAATCGCGGGGATTCAGGAGCTCGGTACGATCGGGCGTGCTGAGGATATGAAAATCAGCACATACATCGAGAAGAGTATCGATCACGAGTTGTCGGGGAACATTATCGATCTGTGTCCGGTTGGAGCCCTGAACAACAAGCCGTATCGGTACAGCGCCAGAGCCTGGGAAATGGAGCAGCATCCGACCGTGTCGCCGCACGATTGCGTGGGTTCGAACCTGTTTGCGCATGTGCTGCGCGGTACCGTCAAGCGGATAGTCCCGCGCAGCAACGAAGCCATTAACGAAACCTGGATATCCGACCGTGATCGCTACAGTTACGAGGGCATCTACAGCAGCGACAGATTATGGACACCTCGCGTCAAGGAAGGCGGTCAGTGGCACGCAGTCAGCTGGGAAGACGCCCTTGCGAAACTCGCACAAATTTTGCGGGAGAGTGATGGCGAAAAGGTCGGGATCCTCGCATCCCCCAGCGCAACGATCGAAGAGGCGCATCTCCTGACGCGGATCGCAGATCACCTCGGCACAGCAAATATAGATCACAGATTGAGGCGCAGGGACTTCTCGGACCAGGGCGAGGATGCTCAATTCCCGTGGCTCGGTTGCGATATTGCAGATATCGAAAACTGTGATGCTGTGCTGATCGCGGGATCGAATATTCGCAAGGAAACGCCGATACTTGCTCACCGCTTGCGCAAGGCGGCGGTCGGAGGAGCAAAGGTTTGCTTCGCAAACAGCGATGTCTACGACTATTACTTCAACATCGAAGAATATCTCGCAGGCAAAGGTCTCGTAGAGCAGCTTGCGGGCATTGCGGTTGCCGCTGCGCAAGGTGAGAAGCTCACGCCCGCCGTGACAAACCTGTGCAAAGGCGTAAAAGCCGACAAACAGCAGAAGCGTATTGCAAAGATTCTGACAGACGCTACGCATGGCCTGGTTCTGCTCGGCAACATTGCCGGCCGGCACAAGGCGTTCGCGGCAGTGAGGGCGCTGGCTGCATCGATTGCGGCGACAACCGGCACGAGTTTTGGCTTCCTGTCCGAAGGGGCGAACTCGGCCGGCGCACACCTTGCCGGCGTGCTTCCACATCGGCGAGCCGGTGGCAAAACAAGGGACCAGGACGGTCTCCACGCTGGTGAAATGCTCGACGCCGATTTGCATGCCATGCTCCTTTTCGGACTCGAGCCCGACCTCGATCTGAGCGCGACTGAAGATGCCGTGAAGAAACTGACAAAGCAGAGCTTTGTCGTTGCGTTTTCGCCGTACACATCCGACGCACTTGACGACGCGGCTGACCTGCAGCTGCCGATTGGCACGTTTGCGGAGACTGCCGGCACTTTTGTCAACTGTGAAGGCCGCTGGCAGAGTTTCGCGGGCGTCGCCAAACCGGTCGGGCAAGCTCGTCCCGGCTGGAAAGTGCTTCGCGTGCTGGGCAATCTCCTCGAAATCGAGGGCTTCGAATACCTGAGTGCCGCAGATGTGTGCGACGAACTGAAAGAGCTGCTGGGCGAGGTCACGCCCGATAATGCATACCATTGCAAGAAAGCACTGAAAAAACCAAACGGCGAAGACGCGCCCGCAGGCGATGTCGATATCCCGATTTACGAGGTTGATGCCATCGTCAGACGGGCTGCAGCATTGCAATTGACGCCCGAGGCGCAGCGTTTACGGAGCACGGACCCGTGAACGGTATGCTCGAATATCTGAATTCGATATGGGCAACGATCCCGGCGGATTATCAGTACCTGGTTATCGTCACGTCGCAGATTCTGGCAGTAATGATGACCGTCATTCTGACGGTTGCGTTCACGACATATTTCGAGCGCAAGGTCATCGGTTACATGCAGGGGCGACTTGGGCCAAACCGGGTAGGGCCGTTCGGTCTCGGTCAGCCGTTTGCCGACGTTTTGAAGCTTTTGATCAAAGAGGTAATCGTTCCTGCCAAGTCGAATCGCTTCCTGTTTGTCATTGCGCCACTGCTGGCCATAACTCCGGCGCTTGCGGCCTGGGCAGTCATTCCGCTTAGTGACAACTTTGTTATCGCTGATATTGATGCAGGCTTGTTGTATGTACTCGCCCTTACGTCAGTCGGCGTCTACGGCGTTATTATTGCGGGCTGGGCGACGAACTCCAAATACGCGCTGCTCGGCGCAATGCGTTCGGGGGCGCAAATCGTCGCCTATGAGATCGCGATGGGATTTGCATTGGTTGGCGTATTGATGGCCGCTGGCAGCCTAAATCTCGGCGACATCACGCGGGCGCAGGCCGGCGGTGTCAGCCACTGGTTCCTGTTCCCGCTGCTGCCTTTATTCATTGTCTATCTGGTTTCCGGCGTTGCGGAAACGAACCGGGCACCGTTCGATGTCACCGAGGGTGAGTCGGAGATCGTCGCGGGCTTTCATGTGGAGTACTCCGGCGTTGCGTTCGCCGTATTTTTCCTTGCCGAATACGCCAACATCATCCTCATCTCCACGCTGACCTCGATATTTTTCTTCGGCGGCTGGGCGTCGTTTTTTGAAGGCTGGACTTTCCTTGGCGAAGGACATTTCTTGCGGCAACCCAGCTTTTTCTGGCTCGCGATCAAGCTTTCTTTCTTTGTTTTTGTTTTCTTCTGGTTGCGCGCCACGTTTCCACGGTACCGCTACGACCAGATCATGCGGCTCGGTTGGAAGGTATTCTTACCTATAACAATTGGCTGGATCGCGGTTGAGGGAGTTATGTCCTGGTTGCAATGGGGGCCCTGGTCGGGATCGGCGGGATAGTCAGATGGACAGAGTTCAAAGTTTTATCAAAACAATTGTTCTTTGGGAATTGTGGCAGGGGCTCTCCGTCACGCTGCGAAACTTCTTTCGTCCTGCGATAACGATCATATACCCGGAGGAAAAGACGCCACAGTCCGTTCGCTTCAGGGGCCTGCATGCGCTGAGACGCTATCCGAACGGAGAAGAACGTTGTATTGCCTGCAAGCTCTGTGAGGCAGTTTGTCCTGCATTGGCTATAACTATCGAATCAGATGTTGGCGAAGATGGCACGCGCCGCACGACGCGATACGACATCGATCTCTTCAAGTGTATTTATTGCGGCTTCTGTGAAGAAGCCTGCCCGGTCGATGCAATTGTTGAAACCAGGATCCATGAATATCACATGGAAAGCGCTGGCGAGAACATCATGACAAAAGACAAGTTGCTGGCAGTCGGCGACAAGTTCGACGCCATGATTTCGGCCGATAAGGCCGCGGACGCGCAGTACAAATAGGAGCGAAATAGAATTGTTTCAGGCAGTCCTTTTTTACTTTTTTTCCGCCGCCCTTTTTGCTGCGGCGCTGGGCGTGATTTTGTCACGGAACCCGGTTCACGCTGCCCTGTTTCTCGTGTTGGCATTTTTCCAGAGCGCGGTGCTCTGGATGTTGGCGGAAGCGGAATTTCTCGCCATCGTTTTGGTGCTGGTCTATGTCGGCGCCGTGATGGTGCTGTTCCTGTTCGTCGTCATGATGCTGGATATCGATGTCGAACGTGTGCGCGGTGGCCTGACGCGATACGCACCGTTCGGCTTGCTGGTCGCAGCTTTCATGGTAATCGAGCTGGTCCAGGTGATCTGGCTCCGGGGCAGGATCGACGCCGGCCTGGGTGGTTTTCAGCCGACGCCCGATGGATACAGCAATACGAAGGCGCTTGGTGCGATCCTCTATACCGAACATGTCTATGCGTTTGAAATCGCCGCCGTCGTTCTCCTGCTCGCAATGGTCGCCGCTGTAACGCTCACCATGCGCAAGCGGCCGGGGTTGAAATTGCAAAACATTGCGAAACAGGTCTCAGTAAAGGCGAAGGACCGTATCCGTATCGTAAAAATGGAAGCGGAGAAACGCCAGTGATCGGCTTGCAGCATTATCTGACCGTCGCCGCAGTGCTTTTCGCGTTAAGCGTTGCCGGTATCTTTATTAACAGACGCAATCTGATACTGCTTCTCATGTGTATCGAGCTCATGTTGCTGGCCGTCAATTTCAATTTCATTGCGTTTTCTCGACACCTCGGCGATGAGACCGGTCAGATTTTCGTTTTCTTCATACTGACAGTCGCTGCTGCGGAAGCAGCGATTGGGCTTGCTATATTGGTTGTCCTCTTCCGGAGCCGGCGCACTATAAATGTGCAGGAGCTGGATTCGATGAAAGGATGAGGGGTTAGAGGTTTTTCCGACGTGCACGGCTATCATTTGACAATCGTTCTTGCGCCGCTTGCCGCAGCTATCGTTGCGGGATTGTTCGGTAAGAAAATCGGCCGTGCCGGTGCTCACTGGATAACCATATTTGCCGTCGGTTTGTCTTTTGTTCTTTCTGCGCTGGTCCTCAAAAACCTGTACTGGGATGGTGGCCAAACCGAGAATTACAGTATCTATACCTGGGCGGTCGTCGACGGTCTCCGCATGGAGGTCGGCTTTTCTGATCGACCGGCTGACGGCGTTAATGATGGTTGTTGTGACCTTCGTTTCTCTCATGGTGCATATCTACACGGTCGGCTACATGCACGACGACCCGGGTTATCAGCGCTTCTTCAGCTATATCTCGCTCTTTACCTTCTCCATGCTCATGCTGGTGATGTCCAACAACTTCCTGCAGCTGTTTTTCGGCTGGGAAGCGGTCGGACTGGTCTCATATCTGCTCATCGGTTTCTGGTTCAAGCGCGAGTCGGCCATTTTCGCAAACCTCAAGGCCTTTCTTGTCAACCGTGTCGGTGACTTCGGATTTATTCTCGGTATTGCCGGCATCGTCATGTTTGCCGAATCGCTTGATTACGCCACCGTGTTCGCCAGCGGCCCGGCTATCGCCGCGCAGAACATCGAAGTGATCAGCGGTGTTCCCTGGAACGCGATGACCCTGATCTGCATTTTGTTGTTCATCGGCGCGATGGGCAAATCGGCACAGGCACCTTTGCATGTCTGGCTGCCGGACTCTATGGAAGGCCCGACGCCGATATCTGCATTGATACACGCGGCAACGATGGTAACGGCAGGCATATTTATGGTCGCCAGGATGTCGCCGCTCTTCGAGCTCTCGGAAACGGCGCTGGCCGTGGTGGTGGTGATCGGCGCAATCACGGCTTTCTTCATGGGACTACTCGGCATCGTGCAAAACGACATCAAGCGTGTCATCGCGTACTCGACCTTGTCGCAACTCGGTTATATGACAGTCGCACTCGGCGTATCCGCGTACGGCGCCGCTATTTTCCACCTGATGACACACGCGTTCTTCAAAGCACTGCTGTTCCTTGCGGCCGGTTCGGTGATCATTGCCTTACATCATGAGCAGGACATTCGCAAAATGGGTGGCCTGCGCAAGTACATGCCGATCACATACTGGACCGCTTTGATCGGATCGCTTGCCCTGATCGGTTTCCCGGGCAGTGCCGGATTTTTCTCGAAGGACGCATTGATCGAGGCGGTTGAGCAATCGCATTGGCTCGCGGACAGAGAGTACTACGTTTACTGGATCGCATATTTAAGTGTAGTGCTCGGTGTATTTGTCACGGCGCTTTACACGTTTCGTATGTTCTTCCTCGTTTTCCACGGCAAAGAACGCATGGACGAGAAAATGCGGTCTCACGTGCATGAATCACCCTGGGTAGTTACCGGACCTCTAATCTTGCTCGCCATTCCATCGGCAGTAATCGGCTGGTTCACCATCGCGCCAGTCGTGTTTGGCGATTTCTTCGGCACATCGATCGCGGTCACGGAACGGCACGATGTACTCGCCCAACTCGGCAGGGAATTTCACGGCAGCTGGGCATTCATCCTGCATGCGTTTCAGCAAAGTCCTGTCGTTTACCTGGCCGCAGCCGGCGCAGGTACGGCCTGGTACTTCTATCTGAAGCGCCCGGATCTGCCGGATGTCATCAGCAAGAAGCTGTCCGGCTTATACACGCTGCTCGTCAACAAGTACTACTTCGACGACCTTTATATCAACGGATTCGCGGCAGGCGGCAGGGCGGCCGGCAAATTCCTTTGGCAGAAGGGGGACGAGCTGCTCATCGACGGCATCATGGTAAACGGCACGGCCAATTCCGTTGGCCGACTTGCCGGAATTATGCGCCAGCTTCAGACGGGATACCTGTACGACTACGCCTTCGCGATGATCATTGGCCTGACATTGCTCCTTGGCTGGATGCTGTGGTTTTGATTTTACAGGCCAGAAATAAGAAAGAATTTCGGGTATGGATTTAACGCATCTGATATTGAGCATATTGATCTGGCTGCCGATTATCGGCGGCACGGCAGTGCTCATTGTTGGTGATGACGGTGACGCCGCGTCGTCGAGAGCCGAGGGCATGCGTGTTCTCGTACTGCTGGTCTCTCTGCTGACGTTTGTCTTGAGCGTATTCGTTTACTCAAGCTTCGACACAACGACGGCGGATATGCAGTTTGTTGAGCGATTCGAATGGATCCCGACATTCAATGTCTATTACTACCTTGGTGTCGATGGCATTTCCGCGCCGTTGATTCTGCTGACGACTTTCATGACACCGCTCGTAGTCATCGCGGGCTGGGACAGCATCAAAACACGGCCGGCACAGTATTTTGCGGCGTTTCTGATCCTCGAAGGATTGATGATCGGTGTTTTTTCTGCGCTTGACGGTGTTTTGTTCTATGTCATGTGGGAAGCGATGCTGGTACCGATGTTTCTCATTATCGGTGTCTGGGGCGGCGAACGCAGAATATACGCAACGATCAAGTTCTTCTTGTACACGTTCCTCGGCTCGGTACTGATGCTGGTTGCGTTCATCTATTTGTTCACGAAGACCGGCACTTTCGATTTATTTGCATTTATGGAAGCACCGCTCGGCATGACCGAACAGAGACTCATATTTATCGCGTTCCTGCTCGCGTTTGCCGTCAAAGTACCGATGTGGCCGGTGCATACCTGGCTGCCGGATGCCCACGTCGAGGCACCGACCGGCGGCTCCGTCATTCTGGCGGCCATCATGCTGAAAATGGGTGGCTATGGCTTTGTCCGCCTGTCGCTGCCGATAGTGCCGGACGGGAGCCAGTACTTCGCCGGCTTGATGATCGCGCTGTCCCTGATCGCTGTCGTCTATATCGGCATGGTGGCCCTGATGCAGCAAGACATGAAGAAGCTCATCGCTTATTCATCGATCGCACACATGGGATTCGTCACACTCGGGTTCTTCCTGCTTTGGTCTATCGACAGCGGCATGGGTGCAGCGTTGGGCATTACCGGCGGCATGGTGCAGATGGTGTCTCACGGGCTGATTTCGGGCGCCTTGTTCCTTTGTGTCGGCGTGCTCTATGACCGTGTTCACAGCCGCCAGATCGCAGATTACGGTGGCGTCGCCAATACGATGCCGGTGTTCGCCTCGTTTATGGTGTTGTTTGCCATGGCGAACGCGGGGCTGCCGGGAACGTCCGGATTTGTTGGCGAGTTCATGGTGATTATTGCCAGCTTCAAAGCCAACTTCTGGTTTGCGGTCCTGGCTGCATCGATACTGGTCCTGGGCGCCGCTTACACGCTCTGGATGATCAAGCGTGTCATCTACGGCGACGTAGCGAATGACGACGTCGCCGAACTGAAAGACCTGAACCAGCGTGAGTTCATCGTACTCGGCCTTCTCGCGGCGGCCGTCTTGCTCATCGGTCTCTGGCCAGGGCCACTGGTCGACATGATGTCCGTGACCATCGATCAACTGGTCGAATATGCGGGCCGGTCCAAGCTTTAGGAATATCGGGTAGTGCAAATGAATTTTACTGATCTGCTACCAGCCGCACCGGAGATGACCCTGCTGGGTCTGATCTGCGTTGTGCTGTTGGCAGACCTGTTCATCGAAGACGAAAAACGTGTCATCACGTTCTGGCTCACCATCGCTGCGCTTTTCATCACGGGTGCATCGCTGGTAATGACTGCGCAGGAGACGCGCACCGTTCTGTTTGACGGCAGCTACGTTAGCGACCAGTTGTCACATGTGCTCAAGCTGACGGCTGTCGGCGTTGTTGCGGTCGGTTTCATGTACGCACGGGACTATCTGCACCAGAATAAGCTGTTCAAAGGCGAGTATTACGTGCTCGGCCTGTTCGGGCTTTTCGGGACCATGGTCATGATATCCGCGAACAGCCTTCTGACCATGTATCTCGGTCTGGAGACGCTTTCGTTGTCACTGTATGCATTGGTCGCGTTCGACCGAAACTCGGCAACGGCGGCTGAGTCGGCCATGAAGTTTTTCGTGCTGGGGGCAATCGCATCCGGCGCACTGCTTTATGGCATTTCCTGGATTTACGGCATAACAGGCAGCCTGCAGTTCCACGAGATCTCAGAGGCAATACGCACAAATCCCGAGATTAACGCGGTGCCACTCTGGTTCGGGCTGGCATTTGTGATCGTCGGTATCGCCTTCAAGTTCGGTGCCGTGCCGTTTCACATGTGGCTGCCGGATGTCTACCAGGGTGCAAGATCCCCGGTCGCACTCTATATCGCGACTGCGCCGAAGCTCGCTGCATTAGCGCTTACCCTGCGCATTCTGGTTGACGGACTCGGCGGCCTGCACGAAGTCTGGCAGGGCATGATCATGGTCCTTGCCGTCTTGTCGCTGGTCATCGGTAATGTCGTGGCGATTGCCCAGACCAATATCAAGCGCATGCTCGGCTACTCGGCCATCGGACACGTCGGTTTTATCCTGCTGGCCGTGTTCTGTGGCACGGGCCAGGGCTATGCCGCGGCGCTTTTCTACACCCTGACCTACGTGGTGATGGCCGCCGGCTCATTCGGCATGGTCATCCTGCTCAGTCGTCAGGGTTTCGAGGCCGAGCTCCTGAGCGATTTCAAGGGCCTCAATGCCCGCAGCCCGTGGTTCGCTTTCATGATGCTGTTCTTCATGTTCGGCCTCGCCGGCGTGCCGCCATGGGTCGGTTTCTTCGCGAAGCTCAACGTCATCAGCGCCGTTCTGGACGCGGGTTTCCCGGGACTTGCGGTGCTGATGGTGCTGGCAGCCGTCGTCGGCGCCTTCTATTACATCCGCGTGGTGTGGTTGATGTACTTCGAGTCTGCGGAAGAACGTGCGATCCTGCAGGCCAAGGTAGATACGCGCTTCGTCCTGAGCCTGAACGGCCTGGCAGTGCTGGCTATCGGCCTGATGCCGGGCTGGCTCTTGAGCCTTTGCATGCGCGTCCTGGGCTAGTTGCCAGAGAACTGTGTCAGCCGGGCTGACCAGCTTGCTGCAAAGGCCGGCATTCTGTATTATGCCGCCCCTGCCGATGCGGGGTGGAGCAGTCTGGCAGCTCGTCGGGCTCATAACCCGAAGGTCGCAGGTTCAAATCCTGCCCCCGCTACCAAAAAAATGCGCCGGTCCCCTTTAGGGGGCCGGTGCTTTTTTTTCGCTCGCGCATGGTCAGGATTAAAGCTGCAGAGAAGCAGTTTCACTCGCAGCCGCAGCGATGCGTAGCTTCGCGATCAGCGGCAAGAGCAACTGAGGCCCAGAGGGCCGAAGGCAAATCCTACCCCCGCGATTATATTGAAAAGAGCCGGTCCCATTCGCGGGGCCGGCTTTGTTCGTTATGCATACCCGCAGAAGGCCGCTACATGTGCGGCCCGGCCGGTCACCGGCGGCAACCACGCTGATCTACTATAATTTCTCGGAAGGCCCCAACTCTCGCACAGTGGGAGATTTAAAAGAATGAGTAAGAAGTTCGAAACTTGTTTACTGGCTATCGCCTTGTGCTTACTAGTACCGACAGAGAATACCTGGGCGCAAGACGACTTCTCGCTGGGCGGATTCGTAGGCGACCAGGTGGCTGAGATTTATCAGCACCTTGAAGAGTCGCGAAGAAATTGTGATGCCAGCGGCGGCCAGGTTCAGGCAGCGCGCAACAACTATCATGCTGCGCTAAGTTCGGGTCAGGGCATCGAAGCTGCCCGCGCCAAGTTGTACCTGCTGCTGGACACAAAGGATTTTCTGTACATTGGTACCTACGTGGTCAGCGGCATAGATTCACCGCAGACCAAGTTGATCTTGTCGAACTGCGTGGTTGATGGCGGTATTCGTCCAAGATTGTCGGCATCGTTCATGCACCTTGTTCGGGAGGTTCGTTCCGACATGGGCGCGAGGGGGCAGAATGATGTAGTTCTGCTCCTCGACCCGCTAAAGCTGGTTGACGCTATGGAAGCGCAGAAGGAACGAGCGAATGCGTACGTGCATGCGCGTAACCTCCTGGAGATCTATGAGAGCGGGGTACCGATGGAGCAACTCTTCTCGGCGGAAGCCTACCTGAAGATTTTGCTGGAAATGGAGTATTCGATGCCCAGTCTTTCCATTCTCAAACCCGACATGGATAAGCTTCCCCAGGTACATTTCGACCTGGCGGTCGAGTTGTTCGGAAAGAAACTGGTGATGGAGGCTGCAGAGACTGTCCTGAAGCTGCCCAAAGACGAAGCGGGTTTTTTGGTAGATTTCTTTACTGCCGACCAGGTTCGTGGCACCTATAAACCCTTCGAGGCGTTTAACGCAATTCTAAAGACCGGGCCGAAGGGGTTCGTGGTTTTTGCCAAGCCAAAAAGATGGTCCGAAAGCTGGGCGTCTCAAGTTTCCAGGGGCTCCGATTATTACGACGACCTGGTAAGCCGTCATGGAAAAGACAGAGTACACGAAGTCGTCAAGTTGCTCAGAGCGACACCAAGACTCTTCGCGGGAAATATCATCGTACCGGACGGCGTTGGCTATAAAGTAGTAAAGGATGTCGAGTTGCTGGAAGAACTCCTCAACAACCCTGACGCCCGGATCGCAGACGATGAAAATTTCGTTTTCCTGGCCGCTACTGATACAGAGGCGATCATCAAGTCAAAGGGTAAGGTTCAAATCATCTATGGCCGGGTGAATGACGTTCAATGGGCTGACGGTGGTCGCCAGAACACGCAAGGGCGGGGCGGGGCGTCTTATGTGTTCTTCGCAGGCGCAAGCAAATTCGGCGTCTGGTTTACCGATCGCGACTTTGAGCGGTCGTATCGATTCTTTGGCAGTGACGCTCAGGGACTCATCGGCCATTTGTTTCGTGGCGAGGGATATATCTGGCCAAGCGAATTTCGAACCGAAAACACGATTCAGCCCGACTGGAATATGAGGGTAAAGGACGGCAATTTCTATGTCCTTACCGAGGAGGATTGGCCAGACTACCTGCCGATACCGGACATGGAACCGGCCAGGTCACTGGATGAGCTCAGGGCCGCTGTGACTCCCTTCGTTATTGAGCCGTTAATCACGAAGTCGCGTGAGCAACGGGTCAAAGAAGCACTTGAATCGGGGAGAGGGGGAGGGATGCCCTTAATGCCCTTGAATTGCCAGAAAGGTTATCGCGCCGTTGCGCCTAAGATGAACGAACTGTCGCCGGATCAGAATGTGAGCGGCTATCTCGTGAGGATGCAAAGATATGCCCGGAAAGTCGGTGATTACCAGGCATTGAACGAGATGTGCACCTCCGAGGTGAATCCTGCCGTTAGAGGTGATTTCCTGACCGCCGCCGTCGGAGGCTTCGACGAGGATTACTCAAGTCGACTCAACGGCGCTGTTGATGTGAGATACCACGCTTACTGTCCATCGCCCCATCGGCAATGTCCTGAGCCCATTCTTGCACACGCAAAAGCCGAATACGACGAAATCATGACCATATTACGCAGTGGCGATCTGCAACGCGGGCTACAGCGTACCGTCGTCGTTTCCCAGCTGCCTGCCGACTGGAAAATGTACGCGCTCACAATTGGCCAGTACGAGGTAATGAGTGAGGCCTGCTCCGGCTCTCTGGATGCGGCAATCAGGGACGACTTTTTCGCGGCATTGGATAGCGCCACTGCCGATCAGGCGGCCGAACTCGATACGATGATCGACGAGTCATACCAAAAATATAGTTCAGCCCTAAAGGAGAGCATTGAGCGACAGCCAGCCAACGAAGAACGCCTGAATTGCCGGGTGAAAAGAGTACGGAACAAATACCAGAGAATAATGAGTACTTTGACGGCTGAAGAGACAACAACCGCGACAACGAAGTAAGCGACTGGCGGGGTGAAGCTCCCGTGAGCGTGTTAGTTCGAGCTTATTCCGCGATTGATGGGAGCATTACGGTCGGCGATCAAGCCACCCCGGGCTATTTCAGCCGGACGCGTGTGCGTACTGTCGGAACAGTGCAAATCACGCCCCCGCTACCAAGAAAAAATGCGCCGGCCCCCTTTCTGGGGGCCGGCTTTTTCTTGCACAGCGCGGCCGACGCGAACCTGCGGGGGAGCAGGTTCAGCCGAAGGCGCAGCAACGCACAGCGACGCGGAGCGTCGCGATCAGCGCCGAGACCAATTGCCCGGCGCTATGGAACAACATCGTTGTGTGACCTGAGTCCAATGGCGCCACTGCGCATCATGTAGGCTGAGTTTTTTCTTGAGATGACATAATGCGTTCAACGCTAGGCCTGATCTTCTTCCTTTCGGGCGCTTCCGCTCTGATCTTCGAATCGTTGTGGTTTCGGCTTGCCGGGCTGTCCCTGGGCAACAGCGTGTGGAGCGCGAGCCTGGTGTTGGCGGCGTTCATGGGCGGCCTGGCTTTGGGTAACGGACTGGTGGCTCGACTGCATAGGCGCATTTTGCACCCCGTGCGCCTCTATGCCGTTCTTGAGTTTGCTATTGGCATCAGCGGAATTGCAGTGGTGCTGCTGCTGCCCCGATTACCAAGCCTCCTTGGCCCGGCCCTCGGCAGCCTCACAGACATGCCGGCGTTGCTCAATGCAGTGCGCCTGACGATCGCCTTCGGGATTCTGTTGATGCCGGCTATTGCAATGGGTGCGACCTTGCCGGTCCTTGCCCAGGCACTCTCACGTCAGGATCCCAACTTTGGTGCCAATATCGGATGGCTGTACGGCTGGAACACCTTGGGCGCAATGCTTGGTGCTTTTAGCACCGAACTATTTCTGGTGCCAGCGTTTGGCATCTTAAGTAGCGGCCTGTTTGCACTGGTGTTGAATTTGATGGCGGCGCTTATTGCATTGCGCATTTCGCAGACACACGAGACTGCGCCAATGCCTGGGCCTTCTATGCCGGACGTGCCGCAGCTGATCGACGTACGCTGCCGCCGCTACCTTGCGGTCGCGTTCCTATCCGGCACACTGATGTTAGCTCTGGAAGTCGTTTGGTTTCGCTTCTTGCTGCTGACCCGAGACGGAACCAGCCTCATATTCGCAGTCATGCTGGCCGTCGTGCTTGCTGGAATAGCGGTCGGCGGCCTTGCGGCCGCACATCTGTTTCAACGCGACGTCCGAGCCTATCGCTGGCTGCGGCACGTCACCACGGCGTCCGCGGCGCTGGTCGTGCTGACGTACTGGGGCTACGATCTCTTCTCCGTTTACCGCGACCAGCACGATGCAACGACACTCTCGTTCGTCTGCTTCGCCACATTCCTTATGTTTCCGGTCGCGGCATTGTCCGGCGTCGCGTTCACCATGGTAAACCGTGCCGTCAAGGACGATTTCGGTTCCTCCGCACGAACTGCGGGCATCGCAACTTTTCATAATACTATCGGCGCAATGTTGGGCTCGCTTGGCGCCGGTTTCATCTTGCTGCCGATGGTCGGCATGGAGTCATCCATCTTTCTTATCGCCGTGACGTATTGCCTGGTGGCATTCGTCGTACCGCTCGAGGATCAGACGTCGCGGCTCACAATACGGTGGGGTCGCGGCGTAGTTGCAGCGGCAGTCGCGTGTCTGATTCTGTTCCCGTTCGGTTTGATGCAAAAATCGTACTTAGGCGCCCAGGATGCGATGCTGCCAAGTCAAACATTGATCGCTACGCGCGAGGGACTAGTTGAGACAGTTCGCTACTATCGTCGAGATTATTTCGGTGAGCCGAAATTCTATCGGCTGCTCACCAATGGCCATTCCATGTCAGCCACTACGACGGCGGCAAAGCGATATATGAAGCTCTATGTCTATTTGCCGCTCGCATTCAAGCCAGACACCCGGGACGCGCTCCTCATCAGTTTTGGCGTGGGATCAACAGCCAAAGCACTGACGGACTCACGCGGGTTGCAGAACATCGACATTGTGGATTTATCCGAAGACATTCTGGAGATGAGTACCATTGTTTTCCCCGGAGATGATAATCCGCTACGGGACGAACGCGTCCGCGTACATGTGGAGGACGGCCGGTTTTTTCTCAACACCACCTCTAATCGCTACGATTTAATTACCTCGGAGCCGCCGCCACCCAAAATTGCAGGCGTTGTAAACCTCTATTCTCAGGAATACTTCAAGCTGATCCGCACGAGACTGAATCCTGGCGGCTACGCGAGTTACTGGCTGCCCGCCCACCTGCTCGAGCCGACCGAGACGCTGGCGATTATCAAAGCTTTTTGCAATGCCTTTGACGACTGCTCACTTTGGTCGGGCTCCGGTCTTGATTGGATGCTGCTGGGATCCAATGACGCAAATCCCCAAGGCGACGTAGCGCAGTTGTCGGCACAATGGCGTGAGCCACAGGTGCGTCGGGAACTCGTTGCCTTGGGGCTAGAGTCGCCAGCCCAACTGGGCTCGCTGTTCATGGCGGATTCCGATCGGCTCATGGAAATAACCAGCGACGTTGCTCCGGTGACTGACAATTATCCGTCACGCATTGGGTCGCGACCGGTGAGAAATCCGAGTTACTTTAAACTGTACGATGAGCTAATGGATGAATGGGAGCGACTGGAGAGATTCAGGAATAGCGAACAGATCAGTCAACTATGGCCGGCGGAGCTCAAGAAAGAAACTGAACACTTTTTTCAGTATGAACGGTTGATCAAAAATCATTTCATCGCTGGCATTTACAAACATCAAACCGATCCCTATGTTTGGGAAGCTATTGATGATCTGCTGACAAACACGTCACTTACGACTCTTCCGCTTTGGCTTTTGGGTGGCGATCAGGATACGCAGAATATTGTTGCCAGACTGTTGGAGCAGGAAGGCTATCGGAACGATTTCGCACTGGACTTAGCACGGAAGTACGCATCTGAACGTGATTTTGAGACCGCGTTACGGTATGGCAGTACTCACATCACGACGGCAAACGACGTGTCAGATTGGGCATCGAATTTTTATCTCTACTTGTTGGCCAAAAATGGCATGGCGGCCCAGGCGAGACCTAATATCGCGAAGCTCGAGACCCTTGGGCGGCCTGGGATAGATAGATTCCTTGACTGGTTTGCGACCAAGTTCGCTGTGAACAGTGCAGAAAGCCTTGAGCCGCCGATTTTGGGAAAAGCAGCCAGTCAGGGCACCGAAACGGCCGAATAGACGCATTAAAGCTATTTCAAGCAAACGCGTGTGGGGACTGTCGGAACAGTGCAAAGCACGCCCCCGCTGCCAGGAAAACCGAAAACCCGGCCTCGTGCTGGGTTTTTTGTGCCCCTGAACCTCTCAATCGGCATCTGCATTACTCGAAAGCAGACATACGCGAAGTAGGGCGCCCAGAGCTAGGCAGCAATCAACGGGACCCGCAGTACGACGAAGGGGTCAGGAGACCTTGCTAACGTACAAAGCGAGCCCCCGCTACCAATCAAGAAACGCCGTCCCAGGTGGGCGGCGTTTTCATTTACCCGCAGAGGGCTTCTTGTTTCTAAA
>PVMK01155598.1_pt1 | contig 88506 bp, 81 predicted proteins | sample 1853481 | NCBI WGS metagenome assembly PVMK01 (sample SAMN08533507, study PRJNA380276) | Marine sediment metagenome, whole genome shotgun sequencing project.
GTGAAGTTGTTCTCTGTGAAGTCGAGAGACAGGAAGACAAGATTCGACACCTTAGAGGCGGACATAAATGGGTGGCTCGCTGATCATCCGAGCGTCGTCATAGAGCACACGAACGGCGTATCTCACCCCAACCTCACCTGGTCGCATCTCGCACTCGCCATCTGGTACACGGAGAAGTCCCCCAAATAACGGTATTTATGGGCGGCTGAATACCGCCTCAGTGACCGCACATAATGCCGGTTATGTGCGACCGTGTGCCCCTTTATCGGGCCTTTCTTACTCGGTGATGAGCGTGCCGAGGGACCGACGAAGCGAGAAGCGAACGCTCCGTCACTTGCTACGGCTATCCATGGTAGGACGTGCTTGCTCGCACCCACCAAAGCACCGTTCCGACGTCCTTGGCTCGCTATGCGAATTGAACCCCGAGGTCCTTCTCGAGTAGGGCCTTGAGATTGCGCTGGGATTCGGACACTCCATCTATCCACTGAGGGCCGAACTCGGTCCACCATTCCTCAAGTGCCGGTGGAATCATGCCAACCCTGTATGAGACCGTCGTTCCGGTCTCGATCTTCGTGAACTCGGTCGTGAGTGTCCACAACCCGTCGAGGACCGGATGTTCGTATTGGGTCGTGTAGTAAGAGAACGGGCGCCAATCGGCAACGTGTTCGATGGTCGTGTCCGGACCGTGCATGCAGTGGTTGGTAGATCCGGCCCCAAGTCGACCGTCGGTAACCATGTCGATGCCAGTTAGACCCGGCTGCCATTGCATTCTCTTCGAATGGTCGCTTGCGTATTCCCAAATGACGGCCGGCTCGACTGGGACGTCGACCTCGACTTCGGCAACCGCTTCGTCTTTGGATACGTACACACGCTGGCGCTCCTGCTCGAAGGCCCACCGGGCATGGAGGTCCTGGACGAACAGTTCCACGTCTCCGATGTCGTCGAAATGGTCGGTGTGAGGCCGAAATCCGAGGAGCTCGGGGTTCATCCCGACCTTATCCATCGTTGCTGCGGTGTAGGCGGCGTATGCCGAGCCCTGGACGGCTTCACCTGCAGACCCTTTCATCAGTCGGTGGGCCAGGACGACGTCGGCTCCGGTCAGCTCTTCGGTCCCCGCAATTCGACGCACGACATACTCTCCGAAATGGAGGAAGAATTTGAGATCGAGGCCTGGGATCAGAACACAGGCGTTGCAGTCACAACTGGTGGCATGATCGATGTCCCGGAGACGCTTGCGAAAGGCGAAGTAGACGGCTTCGACCGTATCCATGATCATCGTGGGGTTGAGACTCGACGCTGCGGCATATGCGAAAGCCGCGTCGCCTTCCAGCTTCGAAAGGACGAAGACCGGTTGGAGGGTCTCGACGATGGTCTCGAGCAGGTCAGCAAGTACGTCCTGTGCGTGCTCCAGCTCGGTCGCCTGCAAGTACCCGGTGTACCCGGTAATGTCGGCGAGGAGTAGACAGCCCGACTCCGCGGCCGTGAGATTGAGTGCCACCGGACCAGGCTACTCGGCGGTCAGCACTGCCAGGATGACGGTGAAGGTCGTTCCTTCTGGCCTGCTGCGAACCAAGATGTCGCCACCACATCAATGGATGATCGTATGGACCGTGTGCAACCCGAGACCTGTTTCTTTGCCGGGTTCCCGCCCTCGGGCTCTTCACTACATCCGTCAGATCCCAGATCCGCCGGGCTGACCGGTGTCCGGTCCGGCATCCATTTAGGACCGGATTCGCCGGCGGAGGAAATCGCCTGCTTGACCACCCTGCCACCCGCAAATCGCAGCAGATAGACGCGACTGCGAAAGGTGCGGCTAAACAGATTGCCAAGCTAGAGGCGGGGATGGCTCAAGGTCGGGTACTGGCGGCTGCCGGACAATATGCGGAGGCTGTGGACGAGTTCCACGCTGTAGCACGAGGAGCAACCAAGCTGCTCTAAAGGAGCCAGCCACGGCAAGAGCTGAAGCCGATCTGCTCATAGATCAGAGATGGCAATCAGTCGCCGAATTCGAACTAGGACATGTAGGTGCGAGGAGGCCTGTGGTTATTGGGGCAGCCGGGCGACCGTCGTCACCGATCAAACGGATGCCAAACCCCAACAGAACAGCTGAGGATCGCAAGAGTCAAGCCCGACCCGTTCGCCACCGAGACAGTCCCAGTCGTTACTCGTAGGCCATCGCCGCATATCTGCGGGCCAACGCGACCGCGTCTGCGCGACCGAGCGAACGGCCGTGTTCGAGTGAACCATCGAAGCGCTCTTTGCCGAGGGTCGCTTTGAGGCCGTCCAGAATTGCGTCGGACCCGACGTAGTCCAGGTTCGCGGCCGAGAACGCTGGAACGACAGATCCGCGCAGGCGCCCGGCCGCACCAAGGAGCTCGGTGGCTGTCTCGGCGTCTCCTGCCGCAGCTGCCAGGTTGGCAATCCCCTCAAAGCACAAGGCTGTGTCTTCTCGATCTCCCATGTGCACGAATCGCTCGAGGGAGTCGGCCAGAAGCGGAGCCGCGGGAGCCAATTCGCCTTCATCGATCCGAAGCCGGGCTAAGAAGGCCTCGGCGCGGGCAATCCCCCACGCATCGTCGATGCGTTGCGACATCGAGAGTGCCTCGGTCAACAGGGAGTCCGCAAGGTCGGTGTCACCAGCGACTCGTGCCAGATTCCCCAAGGCACACATGGCGAACGCGGTGACCCAACTCTCGCCACGGCCGCGTAAGTGTTCGAGACTGTCCTCATAGTTCTTTTGGGCAGCAGCCATGTCACCCTCGTCGAGTGAGACAAGGCCGAGGTAGCTGAGCGCAGTACCGGCTCCCCAAGTGTCTCCCTCCTGTTCATAAAGACTCAGCGATTGTTCGAGCAGCTGGTGAGCTCGGAATCGGTCGCCATGCTTTAGGGCGGCAAGGCCCTGGGCGGCGAGCGCCCCGGCGGCCGGCACGGGACTGTCCTCGGGGTCAATGAGCTCCAGAGCCTGATCGGCATATTCGGCCATCTGCGAGTAGTCGCACTGAAAGAAAGACAGGTGAGCCAGGTCGGTGAACGCAGTAGCCCGCAATTCGTTGGAACCTGTACCGACACCGACGGCGTCGCTGACGAGTCTGCGACCTTCGGTCAGTTGGCCACGAATCTGCATGTAGGGGGCTAGTGCCGAGGCGATGATGAGGGCGGTTTCAGCATCGCCGGAAGCGGTGCTGTGCTCGAAGGCAACGACCAGATTTGCTCTGTCCGCTTGCACCATGGTTGTCCATGATGCTTGGTCGTGGCTGCGGAGACCGAGGCTCGCCCGGGAGGCCAGTTTGTCGTAGTAGGCGAGGTGTGCCGCCTGGACGATTGGCTCCTCGCCACTCTCCACTAAGAGCTTGGTCGCCGCTTGTCGCACGGGTTCGAGCATGCGGTAGCGCCCGGTTGCCACTGCAATCGTGTCTCGGGTAATGAGCGACGCCTCACTGAGCCGGGCGATGAGGGTTGGGATCGAGTCGGCCGAAGCGCCGGAGACCTTTTCGGCTCCGGCCATTTCGAACCCGCCTCGGAAGATTGATAGGGACCGGAAGAACTGTTGTTCCTGGATCTCGAGAAGGTCATAGCTCCATCGCACTGTGGCTTCGTAGGTTTGGTGGCGGTCTATAGCGGTGCGACGGCCTCCGTCGAGAAGATCGAGCCGGTTGGCGAGGAGTTCGGACACTTCGACAACCCCGATGGCAGCGGCGCGGGCTGCGGCGAGCTCCAAGGCAAGCGGAATCCCTTCCACGGCGTTACAGATCCTCGCTACCGCCGGTGCGGTGACCTCGTCTAGGACGAAACCGGGATCCATGGCGGTCAATCGGTCCACCAACAGGCCGGCAGCATCGACTCCGGCCAGATCCTCGGAGGTCACGTTGGATGCGGGTTGCGGCACGCGCAACGGTGTGACGTGCCAGACCACCTCCCCGGCAGCTTTGAGCGGTTCCCGACTGGTTGTCACCACACGCAAGTCCGGGCATTCAATGAGAAGCCGCTCGGTAGCCGAAGCCGCTCCGACAACGACGTGCTCACAGTTGTCGAGAACCAACAAGGCCCGATCCGAGCCAATGTGTCTGGCTACCACGGTGGCAAGGTCGCCGGTCTCTTGCTCACGGACGCCTCGAACGGACCCGATTGCCGTCCATACCTGATCGTCAGAAGAGATGTCAGCGAGGTCGACAAACCAGATGCCGTCCGGATGCCAATCCTGGATTTCGCCGGCGAGCTCGATTGCAAGCCGGGTCTTGCCGGTACCGCCGGGCCCGGTCAGGGTGAGCAGCCGCTGCTCCCCGACGAGGTCGTGGAGGACTTCTAGGTCCGCAGTGCGCCCGATGAAGGACGTGAGCTGCACCGGCAGGTTGCCTCGACGTTGCGACCGGGCGGGTCCGAGCCCGGCGCCTGCGACCCCGTCGCCATCCGGCTCAGGGTCGAGTCCGGGATCCTGATCGAGGATGGCCTGCTCCAGTCGTTTCAGCTCGGTAGAAGGCTCGACGCCGAGCTCCTCGCCGAGCTTTCGTGTGGCTTCGGCGAACTCGGCAAGGGCGGCGTCCTGACGTCCGGAGCGATACAGGGCCACCATCAGCTGGGCCCGGAACCGTTCTCGAAGCGGTTGTTCGGCGACCAGCCGCTGCAACTCAGGCACTACCTCACGGCTGTGACCGAGTCGCAGGTCGAGTTCGATGCGGTCTCCGAGGGCGGTGAATCGCGCCTCGGTCAGGGCTGCGATGTGAGGCAGGGCCCAGTCGTCATAGGCGAAGTCGGCGAGGGGTCGTTCCGCACTGAGAACGATCGCTTCCTCGAACAGCATCCGGGCCCGATCAGGCTCGTCGCCCATCAGCCGACGAGCCTGATCTAGCAGCTCGTCGAAGCGGGCAAGGTCCGTGCCGACACTATCGGCTAGCCGATAACCCAATGCGTCCGTCAAGACGATGTCCCCGTCATGGCCGCCGACGAGTGTCTTGCGTAGCCGGGACATCGCCGACTGCAGGGCGTGCTTTGGATCGGCAGGCAGCTCGTCTCCCCAAACGATGTCGATCAGCTCGTCGCTGGTGAGGGTTCGCTCAGCGTTGACGGCCAGAAGCGCCAGCAAGGCCCCTTCCCGTGCGCTGCTGAGCGCGACGTCGCTGGCACCGTCGTTGGTGACCCGCAGCGGTCCGAATAGCCGAATCTCGACCATGTGAAGAACTTTACCGGTCGGCCAGCCAACGGGTTGCGAGCGATATGCGAGCGATATGCGAGCGCCCCCCGGCATCTTCGATCCACCAGCCGAAAAAGACGGCAAACGAACCAGAACCCGGCCAAAAAGCGCCGGAGCACACGAGATATCGGAGGATGAAATGAAGCTCGACCACCTAATGGATTTCAAGGCCCGTCTCTATTCACCAGTGCTCGACGTGGGCAAGGGCCCATTCGGCACCCGATACATCTACAACGCGGCCGAAGGCACGTTCGAAGGGCCGCGGCTCAAGGGCCGAGTCCTCCCCGGCGGCGGTGACATGCCACTCGCCGACGCCAGCGGAACGATGCGACTCGACATTCGGGTGACCCTCGAGACAGACGATGGAGCCTTCATATACCTGCAGAATCAGGGTGTGTGGAGGAGCGACCCTTCGCGAGTGGCCCCACAAGAGGGTGCGGCAGCCGACTTCGGCGACATGTACATCGTGTCCACTCCACGGTTCGAAACCGGAGACGAGCGGTACGCGTGGTTGAACGACTTCGTCTACCTCGCCGAGGGAAAGGCAGAAATGCTCGAAGACGACGGGTACCTCGCCGAAGTCACCTGGCGCATCTACACCGCCACTCACGACTGATTTGGGAGCAGAAGAGCGACTTCGGCACCCACAAGAAGAGAAGAAAGCAAAACAGTATCCCAGCCGGCCAACCACAGGAGCAGACATGACAACCACCGACATTCCGCAGGGTGATCTCGCCTTGCTCGACCACCCGGTAGCACGCGAGCTGCTCAACTCTGCGATCCCGGCTCGTCTCGGCTACGTCGCCCCTGACGGCACTCCTCGGGTCACGCCAATCTGGTTCACCTGGAACGGAAACGAATTCGTCTTCGGAGCGGCCGGTAGCTCGCCCAAGGTGACGGCTCTCCAGACGAATCCGGCAGTTGCCGTGACCATCGACTCCGAGAGCGCCCCCTACAAGATCCTGCTGGCCCGGGGCCGGGCCGAGGTGCAGTTCGTCGAAGGAGCTGTGGAGGAGTATGCCGACTCTGCCCTGCGGTACTTCGGCCCCGAGCAAGGCGCACAGTTCCGCGACTACGCCAAGACAACCATGACCGGGATGGCACGAATCACTGTCAAGCCGGAATGGGTCGGACTCATCGACTTCCAGACCCGCTACCCCAGCAGCCACTGAAACGCTGCCCCGATTGGAGAAAACCATGAACGCCAAGGGTGTCGAAGAGATCGCCCTCATCCTCCGGAGGATGCGCGATGCCAGAGATCGGATCCCTGGATATCGGGCTCTCGTCGTCGACGTGGTACGGGAGCTGAGTCTCGGAATGCCGGTAGCACCCGAACAGATCGCCGAACTTGCCGCCAAGCACGACACACCGGAGAGGACCATCGAGGAGATCGGCCATTCCGCAGAGTGGAGTGACGACGGAATTGTGGGACTCAACGGCCTCACCCTCGGCGACAGCCGTCACCGGCTCCATTTCGACGACGTCACCATGGGCACCTGGTGTGCTTGGGACTCTTTATTCCTGGTGCCGATCATCGGTCGGGCGGCCAGGCTCGAGTCGACCTCGCCCGCCACCAACGTCGCAGTGGAGGTATCGATCACTCCGGAAGGCGTCACCGGTGCAGAACCGTCCACAACCGTTATGTCCGTTGTCGTGCCCCACCCCGATACTACGGCGAAGACCGCCGCTGAGGTCCAGGCTGCTTTCTGCCATTTCGTACATTTTTTCGAAGATCGCACAACCGCAGAATCCTGGGTACCGACCGAACGCGACCCGGCGGTCCTCAGTCCCGAAGACGGGTTTCGGCTTGGCCAACTCGTCTATGGCGACCTCGCGGCCGTCTGAGCTGACATCGGCGATACCGAATGTCGACTGACTTCACCTTCAGGACCGGCGACATCGAATGCACGGTGGTCCGGTACGGCGAGTCCGCGGGCCCTCCCGCGTACCTCTTCCCCGATGCTCCGGCCGGTGAGCGTGATGCGGCCTGCGCCAGGTATCTCATAGACGGAACCAACCTGGGCCTCGTCTATTCCAGCCTGCTCTTGCGCCGTGGCGAACAGGTCGTCGTCGTCGATGCCGGACCCGGAGGATCCCATGATGCCCTGGGCGACGCCTTGGGCGCGACCGGCGTCGAGCCCGACTCAGTCCAACACGTGATCCTCTCCCACGCCCATCCCGACCATGTTGGTGGGCTTATCGCGGGACGCGATAAGCCGCAGCCGCGGTTCTCTCGAGCCGATCATCATTTGCTCACCGACGAGTGGAACCATTGGATGGAATCCGACGGTGGCGGACCCATGGCACCCCAAACCCGGGCCTTTCTCGAGCCAATTGGCGCCGCGGGACTGGTCGAAGCCCACGACGACGAAGTCGAAATCCTTCCCGGGGTCGTACTCGTTCCCACACCGGGACACACTCCAGGGCACCTCTCTGTGATTGTTCGCGATCGAGGAGAAACCCTGGTCTATCTCGGCGATGTCGTCACCCATTCGGTCATGGTCGAGCATCCCGGGTGGTACTCCGTCTTCGACACGATCCCTAATACTGCGGCCAGCACACGCCGCCGTCTGATCCAAACAGCAGAGGAAACCGGCGCCGTCGTCGTCGCCTCCCACATTCCGACACCAGGCCGCATCGTCCCCGATCCGGCGTCGGGACACGCGTTTGCGCCACTGGAACCGCATAGCCACGGCTGACCGAGAAAGGAAGATGAGGAGAGACATGAAACGCAAGACAGGAAACCTCGAGAGTGCTGAGGACAAGGCGGTCCGCTGCCTGGCACACGGCATCGCACATGCCCATGCCGAATTCGGCCGCAAGCGGGTGGGACTCATCCTCGGCACAATCGCGATTGACTTCGTCGGTTCGGACGAGACGACGGCATCCGCAGGAACGACGTCAGGTCCGATGCTGGCGCGACCTTCGGATAACTAAATTCTACACCGACACAAGCCGACCTAGCCGCAGGTTCGTGCACCGATTCATGGACTCATGCACAAACGCCTATTCGGTTCTCGACCGGCGGCAACGAGCTCGCCAAGCTTGCAATACCTGGAACCCGGTCTGCGTTTGCTGCACAGACATGGAGCCTCACCCCCGCCGCCGAACCTCTCTTGTCCTGGGGTGGGTGCTCGCGACTCTGGCGGCTTTCGCCCTCCTCACGCTGCTTGTGAGCCGCTACCCGGAGAACAAGCCCGATATCACCGTTCTCCGCTGGGCCATGTCGTGGGATGCGCCCGGACTCCTGAGTCTCATGGAGTCGATCTCCTGGCTCACCGACCTGTGGCCTCGTCTGTTGCTCGCCGTGCTCGCTGTCGTGTGGCTGTTCCTCTTCGGACATCGGGTCGCGTCGCTATCGATCGCCTTCACGTTCGTGATCCTTCTGGGACCGATCGAGCTTCTGGATTGGGCATCGGGCCTTCTCGTTGGACGGTACCGACCTAACGGCGCTCCATTCTTCGCTTTCCCGAGCGGCCACTCTCTCGGGACGGTGGTCATGGTTGGCTTCGTCATCTACCTCGCCCAGCGGGTGGCGGTCGGCACTCTGGTTCGTTCGACAGCCGTTGCGGTGTCGGCGATCTTGTTGATCTCGGTTGGGCCTTCCCGGTTGATCCTGGGGGATCACTGGCCGACGGACGTGTTGGGTAGCTATCTCCTGGGAACGGCAGCCTTGGTCGGCTTCATCGCCATCTATGAGGGATTCGAGCGACGATTCTCCGGTCGTCGCGGTGGGGCGTTCGATCTTCGACGGCGGGTGTGAATCCGAAGGAAGTGAGGTCTCGCTCTTACGCCTGGGCTTCCAGCAGGTCTTTCAACGTTGCGACATCGTTCGCAAGTTGCCTTTTGACTATGCGGGTCAGGATTGGCTCGGCCAGCTTGAAAAAGCCGGTTGCCTCCAGATCCCCTGCGATGGTGACTCTCGTGCCACCCTCGTGCCCCTCGAACGACAGGGTTTCCACGATGGGAACAGGTCCCGAGGTGGTCTTGGCTGCGTACCTACTGTTCGGCTGGTATTCGGTGACCTCATAGTCGGATTCGAACCGGCGGCCCAAGAGCTGGGTAACCCGAGTCGATGTAGCACCCACACCAGGGGAGCCTTCGGAGGTCTGCTTCGCTTCCGTTACCGGCCCCGCCCACAAGGCAAGATTCCCGATGTCAGTCGAAAAGGCGAAAACCTCCTCAACGGGTCGGTCGATCATTGCACTCGCTTCGAGTCTCATCCTTCTTCCTCCCTACGTTGTCACGTCATACGTCAACACATCGGCACATGCGGAGGAACCCGCTCCCTCCAGACCTAGCCTGCCTACAGAGCCAGGCCTTCTTCAATGAGTTAACGGCTTCATTCGCCGGACGCAATCGGATCACTGTTGTCTGCTCGGTGACGGATCAGTAAAGGACTGTTGACGACAGTGGCGTAGGACACCTGCCGTTACGGCACTTATGGCGGTTCAGCTTGGTCCGAAAAACCCTATTCGGGTGGTCATCCTCGAATTCACTCGGATTGGTAGATCGGCTTTAGCCAATTCTGAGAATCGACTGATGAAGCTGTCACCGGCGGGGTGTCCGTTCGTCTCGAAGAGAACGCCATGCTCATCCTGATAGGGGCATCGAGCGGACAGTCGCCAATCGCATGTGCGCCAAAGCACACCAACACCATGTCTCGTTCTGGTTCGATGAGAGACCGGTCCAGATTCGGCCCGGCGTCAGATACGTCGATTATCCACGCGCCTGTAGAAATGTCATGAAGGACCGCGCCAGGTAGGCCGCGGCTAACTGACAGATTGGAATTGGCCGGTGTTCTCATGGTCATCTGTATGTGCGCCGGGGCCGCTCTTCAACCCCGGCTTCCCACTTACTCAACCAACCGCCCGACTGTGACAGCGGGTAGGGGCGAAAGACATGAACCGGGTACGCAATTTGGCCTATCGACACATCCCACTGAGGCTGACGCGGTGGTCACCTATGAGAAAGGATCCTCAGAACCCCCCGTACACCACGTCCGTGGAGGTAACTTCGAGTTTTTTCGCCACCACCACCCGAAACTGATCATTGACTGCCGGTTTGGATGGTTTAGGACGACGAGCCCGACGCCATGCTGTCCGGTCGCCACGATGAGCCCGATACCCGCCTCGGCCACCGTTACGAGCCAACTCCCTGCTGATCGTCGAAGGAGCACGACCAAGACGGACTGCGATCGAACGTAACGAGTCGCCGGCAGCGACACCACGAGAAATTTCCTCACGTTCATGAAGCGACAGGTGCCGTTCTGATCGTCTCCGAGGCGCAGGGCGGACCCCACCCCACGATTCGACGAACGCTCGGATCGAACCAGCCGACCGACCCAGATCACGACCAATCAACCGGTTGGCATCACCCTCCTGCCACCGATCCCAAACTTCGATCACCTCATCCTCAGTGAATTTGGCCACAACAACCTCTTCAATAAGAGACAACCTTCTTACCGACAGGTGTTGCGTTCACCCCCAGAGACCTCAGCCGTTATGGGCGGGGCGGAGCGCGGCTCGTGGAGAGCTAGGCATCAGGCTTGTGCGCGCGGAAGTTGACACCCCGCGTGCCGAAATAGGCGACTTCTTTGCTCGGCGAGGCGGCTCCCTCGAACACGTTCTTCTTCCACGTGATCTCGAACCCCTCGAATCCGGCGGCCACGACCGTGGCCTCTAGCGCTGCTTCCAGCAGCGCCCCGGCTATTCAGTTGGTCCACAAGTCGATGTTGCTTTTCGCCCCCTCGGGAATCTCCTTCTCGACTGTGATGTCTGCGATCTGAATCCGACCGCCCGGCCGCAGCACACGAAAGATTTCCTTGAAAACGCGGGCCTTGTCGGGAGAAAGGTTGACGACGCCGTTCGATATCACCAGATCCGCCCATCCGTCTGATATCGGAAGCGACTCCGCATAGCCGTGACGGAACTCGAGCTGATCCAGCCCGAGTTCGGCCTTGGCTGCATTCGCCTTGTCCAGCATCGCCTCCGTCATGTCAACACCGATAACATGACCTGCCGACCCGACAGCCCGGGCCGCGATCTGCGAGTCGAGGCCAGCCCCGGAGCCGATGTCGACCACGTATTCACCGTCTACCGGCATGGCCATGATGAATGGGTTGCCCATTCCGGAGAAGGAGGCCATGACTGACTCGGGGATCGTTTCCAGCCACTCTTGCTCGTAGCCGTTCATCGCCAATGCTGCCCGGCCGACGTTGAAGTGGTAACCCCGGTCCGGGTCGTCTGCCACATCGGTGTACTCGCGGGAAATCTCGTCCCTGAGGATCTTTACCGCGGCGTTGTCCTCCGAGAACCTAGCCCTGATGGCCTCCTCATCCAGCTCGACTTCAACGTTCGGGAGGAAGATGTAGGTCTTGAAGACACCGGTGTCGTATTCCTCGCTGCCCTCCCGCACCTCGGCTTCTGGAGGCAGGGCGAGATCCTGGTACGCCGCCTCGGTTAGCAGCACGTATTCGTCTTCCGGCACCGAGTTCTTGGCTAAACGATGCACCGTGATCACATCTACACCTGACAGCGCTGGGAAGTCTCCAACATGGGTGACTAGCGCCTCGCCGGAGTGGACGACGATCTTCAACTTGAGATCGCCGACCTCAACGCAGGCGTCACACTTGCACACGCTGTACGCCCCGATCTCGAGCAGCCGCTCCTTGAACACCCGGAAGAGGGCCAGTAAGCGCTCAACCAGATTGGAACTGCGACGACGCCAAACTTCATCGTTGCCACTCTTGATCGCGTAAAGGAGGAGAGCGTCGCCCTCGATCGAAGAGATGCGTAAAGGCACGTCGACCTGATGAATCAGGCTCTCGAGCAGCTCCCCGATGATCATCTGGCTGTGCCGCAGCTCCCTGTCGTGCGACACCATGAACTGCGTATACCCGCTGATGTCAACCAGCATCAACAGAACCGGCTGTGCCTCTGACTTGACCATCGTCTGGGCCATAGGGAGCAATCCTACGCAGCGAACCTCGTTCGTGCGGTTGCCGTGCAACACCGTCCATCGAAAGCTCGCCTGGGGCACTCGAATTTCGACAAAACGGGCTGCAAATCTGTCTTACCGGAGACTTGCCACAGGCTTAAAAAAGTGCTGACTTCCATCAACCGCCCAGCAATAACGGCTGTGCTTTCAGGTGGTCATTGCATCGTTTCGGCGAGCTTGTCTGTTTTCGTTGACAGCACGGACTGGCGTGACCGGTTGGTAACAGACTGAAAGTCAACGTGCAGAGCGTCGACTTCGACTGTTCCTCGTTCAGTCGAGGTAGGCGCTTGTCTCGTATGTCGGATCAACGACTTTCCCCGTTCCCCGGCCGTAGGCTCCGAGTGCTTCGCCGATGCCACCGTGGAAGGTGGGAAACGCATAGATCATGCTTCTCAGCCGTTCTATCTGGGTTTTCTCGTGGACGGCGAGACTGAGCATTCCGAGAACCTCACCTGCATTGGGTCCGACAACAGTCGCACCCAAGAGAACCCTCTTCTGTTCATCGATAATCAGTTTGATGATTCCGCGGTTGCCAACAGTGTGGAGCCATCCTCTGAAGGTGGAAGGCACCTGTTTGAGGGCAATCGCCACTCTGAAGCCTTGTTCTTCTGCGTTTGCTTCGGTGATGCCGACTGCGGCCACCTCGGGATCAGTGAACGTGACCCTCGGTAATGCTTCGAAGTCGGGGATCAGCTGACTTTTCCCCATGATCTGGTTGGCGATGATCGTCGACTGGTAGATACCGACATGGGTGAACATCGCCTTACCTGAGATGTCTCCCATTGCCCAGATGCCTTCGGTTGCTCTCATCCGCTCGTCGACTTCAATGAACCGAGCCGACCCATCCAGACCCGCCGTTTCTAGTCCTAGTTGGGACAGGTCAACGGTTCTTCCCGTAGCCACCAAAAGATGAGCGGCAAGCATGGAGCTGCCGGCGTCGGTATGCACGTTGATTCCTTCCTGACTTTGTGACACCGATGCGGCGTGTTCCCCCGTTACGACCGTGACCCCTTCATCTTCGAATACCGTCATGATCACTTCCGAAGCTTCCGGCTCTTCGCGCGATAGGAGTCGGTTGCTGCCTTCAATGATCGTCACATCGGTGCCGAAGCGGGCAAACAACTGACCCAGTTCACATCCGACGGCGCCGCCACCGAGAATGATCAAAGACTCGGGAAGCGGGTCGGCCGCTATCGCCTCGTGCGTGGTCCAATAGTCGACCTCTGCCAGCCCGGGGATCGGTGGGATGAAAGGCGTGGATCCGGTCGCGATCACGATTCCCTTGCGGGCAGTGAAGACTTGGTCGTTGACCGCGACAGCGTTGGGACTGGTGAAACGCCCCCATCCGCGAGCAAGGATGCCGCCTTTCCCCTCGAACCGTTCGACGGCGTAGGAGTCATCCCAGTTCCCTGTGATCTCGTCCCGCACACGGGCCGCCAGCAGTGACCAGTCGGGTTCAACTTTCGCCGACCCAGCGATGCCATTCACCCGGCGTGCCTCCTGGAGAAGATTCCCCGATCTGATCATCGCCTTCGATGGAATGCACGCCCAGTATGGACATTCTCCACCGACGAGCTGAGCCTCGATCCCCGCCACCTCCAAGCCTGCGTCCAGAAGTTGGAGGGCGAGGTCCTCCCCCGAAGTTCCCAGCCCAAGCACCACCACATCTACTTCTCTTGAACCTGTCATGGGCCGCAGGCTACGCACTCAAGTCATCGATAGCTCCCACCGCACGCGATAAGAGGTCAGGAACACCCCACACCCAGCCCCGCCCATAAGTTGTCACTGAATCGAAGCATCAGTGGCTCCCTGGGCACAGCAAATTCGAAACAAGGACGTGTTGAAGCGGAAAGGCCTGTGGTTGTCGGTGATTTCGCCGGCCAGGGGCGGGCGACGTCAAACGGTGGTCAAACGGAGCGGTCGAGGTACCCACGCCACGCTATGAAAGGTCTCTCAGCCCTGGCTAATTAGCTCATGCTCAATGAATCATCACGCTCTCGGAGTCCCAGTCCCTAGTAGTGCACACCGGTCCAGCCATCGGATCCGAAACGGTGTTCCACGCACCGGGCCACGTGTACGATCGCCGTGCAGATCAGTTTGAGAGGAAGATCAATGGCAGACCACGACCTGATCATCAAGGGAAGCGAGATCGTCCGTCCAACTCGGAACGGAATGATGAAGATGGACATTGCGGTCTCCGATGGCGTCATCTCTGCCGTCGAAATGGATCTTGACGTCGCCTCAGCAAAGAAGGTCGTGGACGGCAGTGGCCTCTTGGCCTTCCCAGGCTCTGTTGATGCGCATTGCCACTGGGGGATCTACAACCCGTTGACCGACGACGCAGTCACCGAGAGTCGTGCGGCGGCCCAGGGTGGCACTACGACGGCCATGAATTACATCCGCACAGGCCAGTATTACCTCAACAAAGGGGGTCCGTACATGGACTTCTTTCCTGAAGTCCTTGATGGCACAGAGGGACGAGCCTTCGTTGACTACGCCTTCCATCTGGCACCCATGCAAAGCAGTCACATTGACGAAATCCCGTCGCTGATAGAGAAATTCGGGGTGATTTCGTACAAGGTTTTCATGTTCTACGGAGGTCACGGACTCCACGGCAAGTCCGACGATCAGTCTTCCTTCTTGATGACACCTCCAGGCGAGCGCTACGACTACGCACATTTCGAGTTCATCATGCGCGGCCTCCAGGCAGCCAGGGAGAGGTACCCAGACATTGCGGAATTCCTCTCGCTGAGCCTTCATTGCGAAACAGCGGAAATCATGACCGCTTATACCGAAATGGTTGAACAAGACAGCAATCTCGATGGGCTAGCTGCCTACTCGGCGGCCCGACCCCCGCACTCCGAGGGTCTGGCCATCACGATCGCAGCCTATTTGGCACATACCACTGGCCTCACGAACGTGAATCTTCTCCACCTCTCGTCGGGCGCCGCTATAGAGGCTGCGCTCCTCGTGGCGGCCAGCTATCCCCACATTGACTTCCGCCGAGAGGTCACCATCGGGCATCTGCTGACTGACTTTGACAAGACAAGCGGTCTTTACGGCAAGGTAAACCCGCCTCTGCGTTCCTCGGAGGATGTCGAAGCTCTCTGGGAAGCCGTACTTGCCGGGGATGTCGACTGGGTCGTTTCAGACCATGCATGCTGCAAACCAGAGACAAAGCTGGGACCAGACCCTGAGGACGTGTGGCAAGCCAAATCGGGATTCGGCGGCACCGAATACCTCTTGGCTGGTGTCTTTTCTGAGGGAACCAAACGAGGGCTCACACCGAATCGGGTGGCCGAATTGGTTTCATGGAACCCGGCCCGACGCTTCGGACTACTGACCAAGGGTGATATTGCCCCCGGGTTTGACGCGGACATCGCCCTCCTCGATCCGGATTCCGATTGGACCGTTCGGGCCGAGGTATCTGAATCCGCCCAGGGTTATTCCCCTATGGAGGGCACACAATTGCGGGGCAAGGTCAGGCACACATTCGTGAGGGGAACGCATGTGCTCGACGACGGGTCTGTTGTTGGCTCACCCGTCGGGAAGTACCTTGCCCGGCCCTATTCGGGTTGATTCGGTCAGGCTTCCGATCCCAGACGTCGCGAGAGCTTCCGAGTCGACTCGAGCAGAACTGGGGCAATGTCGTCGATCTCATTTCGAAAGCGCTCTACTGGGCCGCAGACACTGATAACGGCCACAGGGTCACTCTCGAGCCCAAAAACGGGCGCGGCGACCGAACCCGCTCCTTCTTGACGTTCGCCCAGCGAAGAGGCGAACCCACGGGAGCGGACAAGAGCTAGATCCTTCCGAAGGAGATCGGGGTCCGTCGTCGTCAAGGGCCCCAGTGATTCCAACGGTCTGCTCAGATAATCATCAATGAACTCGTCCGATAGATGGGCCAGGAACGCCTTTGAGGACCCCCCGGCATGGAGTGGATAGGGGTGACCAAGCTGGACCGTCATCTTCACCTCTCGAGAGGGAGTGATTTGGTCCACGTACATGCGAACGTCGCCACGTCTGATAGACAGCGTGGCTGTTTCGTTGGTCTGATCGGAGAGATCCCGTAGGAAGTTTCTTGCCTCGTCCCGGACGTCAATCTTTTGAAGATATGTCAAGCCGAGTGACAGCGAAGCCGGGCCCAGGGAGTACCTGCGGCTGTCCTCGTCCAATTCGATGAAACCCTTGACTCTCAGAGACGTGAGGATTCGGTGCACAACGGCCTTCGACAGATCAAGCCTCTCCGACAGCTCCGTAACACCAACGGTCGCCCCGTCCAACTCGGTGAACGCATTCAGGACGTCGGCGGCCCGTTCGACCGTTGCGATCGTCTGACCTTGAGGCTGTTTAGTCACTCATACCACTTTCGTGTTGTCCAAGTCTCGTGGCAACGTCGAGAACATGACGAGCACTCCGGACGACAGCCTCATCAACCATCATCCCCTGATCGTCAACAACAACTCCGGTTTCGTGGTCGGTGCCCTTCGCAAGGGACCGAACTACATCCTCGGCCCGTTCGATCTCTGACTTCGTGGGGGTGAAAGCCCTGTTGATGATTTCTACTTGCCTGGGATGCACAGCGGAACGACCGCCATAACCGAGCCGACGAAACTGCTCGCTGGAGCGTTCGAGGCCCTGCTCATCTCCGACATCAACAAAAGCGGGTCCCACTGGCTGGTCAATTCGGGCTGCCGCCGAAGCCACCACCAAACTGACTCTGATAGGCATCAGCTCGACTCGTTCTGGTGACGGCCTCATCTTCAAGTCGGCGATCAGGTCGGCTTCACCAAGTCCGAGTCTGTGAACCCGTGGGTGGTTCGCGATCTGGGCGACTGCGGTCACTCCGATCGCCGATTCAATGAGAGCAAGGACACCCACACGTTCGGGTAGCAGCTGATTCACTCGATCGAGCTCGACAACACTCTCAACCTTCGGAAGGCTGATGCCGGTGAGTCGGCGCAGCCCGGTCAGTGCGGTCAACTCTTCTTCGAGGAGTCCTGGTCGATTGTTTACTCGAACCCAGATTTGGGAGTCAGTGGGTGATGTCTCCTGGTCGGCGAGATAGTCGACAACGTGTTGGATGGCGACCGTCTTCTCCCCTGGGAGGACGGAGTCTTCTAGATCCAGGATCACGCCATCAGCACCCGAATTCACGGCCTTTGCGAACAATTCTGGGCGGTTCCCTGGGGCGTATAGGTATGAGCGGAGTGTCACGGAGATGACCAGCTTTTGATGGGGCGCTAACTAGGTAACGCCGAAAGTACGAGCTTAGGTGGCATGTCTAGTATGTGGAACGTTATTCCGTTGAGTGGAACATAGTGGAGCACATGTGTCAGGACCACTGAAAGGGGTGCGAGTAATTGATGCCGCAACCCTATTTGCCGGACCAATGGCGGCAACGCTCTTGGGGGACTTTGGCGCTGAGGTAATCAAAGTCGAGCATCCCCGAGGGGACCCGGTCCGCAGCCACGGCTATCAGAAAGATGGCATCAACCTGTGGTGGAAGATGCTCTCCCGGAACAAGCGGACAGTGACCTCCGACCTGTCGACTGCCGGAGGTCAGGACCTCATGCGCCGTTTGGTCGAATCCGCCGATGTGCTCATTGAGAATTTTAGACCCGGAACTCTCGAACGCTGGAACTTGGATCCCGAGGACCTATTGGACCTCAACACGGGACTTGTAATCGCCCGCGTAACCGGCTTTGGCCAATTCGGCCCATATGCGTCACGTCCAGGATTCGGAACGCTCGCAGAGTCGATGTCCGGATTCGCTGCGATCACAGGTGAGGCCGATGGACCGCCTGTGCTTCCGCCCTTTGGCCTTGCTGACGGCATTTCTGCACTTGCCCTCGCTAACGCCATACAGATGTGCCTCTACAACCGTGACGTTCGAGATGGGTCCGGCCAGATCATCGACCTGGCAATCATCGAGCCGATCCTTTCGATTCTTGGACCACAGCCCATCTGGTATGACCAGCTTGGCGTGGTTCAGGAGAGAATGGGAAACAGATCAGTCAACAACGCACCACGAAACACATATCAGACCCGTGACGAACACTGGGTGGCAATCTCAACCAGCGCACAAAATGTGGCCGAGAGAGTCATGAGACTCGTCGGGCGTCCGGACGTGATCTCGGAGCCGTGGTTCGAAACAGGGCGTGGTCGGGCAGAGCATGCCGACCAACTCGACTCGATGGTGGGAGCCTGGATCGGCGATCGCGACCTTGACGACGTCGTCGACCAGTTCGAGAAGGCCAGTGCGGCGGTCGCACCTGTCTACGACATCGCTGGCATATTCGAAGACCCCCAATATGAAGCGCTGGACTCGATCACAATCGTCGACGACGAGGACCTTGGCCCGATTCGTATGCAGAACCTCATGTTTCGCCTCTCCGCCACCCCCGGAGCTATCAAATGGGGTGGGCGGTGATCGGTGCCGACAACGAGACCGTTTATGGCGAACTCGGTATTGACGCCGAGGAATTGGCAAAGCTTTCGAATCTGGGAGCCGTCTAATGGAGTCGATCTGGGATCGTCTCAGGTCGTCTCACATCATCGACCTGGCCCAACCACTCCATCGTGGGATGCCGGTCTCCCCCAACCATCCCGCCTTCCAACTCGCCTTGATGAGGCGGCACGGAGACGTAGTTCGATCCGATGGCGGGTCCGCGGCCAATGAAATCATCGTGACTGGTGGACACGTTGGGACACACATCGACGCTCTGGCTCATGTATCCCAAGACGGGCTTCTTCATGGAGGCGTCGTACCTGACTCGATCCAGTCCAATCTGGGTTTTTCCGAGCTGGGCATTGAAACTGTGGAGCCCATCGTCTGTCGCGGAGTGATACTCGACATCGCAGCTCTACACGGGGTGGACGTATTGGACGGTGGTTATGAAGTCTCAGTGGAGGACTTGGAAGAGTCCGCGAGCCGGCAAAGCGTTGATGTGATGGCCGGTGACGCGGTAATGATTCGGACCGGATGGTCTCGCCACTGGGCCAACCCCGACACGTTCGTTGGGGCGACAACTGGCACACCTGGGCCGGGAGAAGCGGCGGCGAGGTGGTTGAGCGAGCACAGAATCAGACTTGCTGGAGCCGAAACCATTGCCTTTGAACTGATAGCGCCCGCACGTGGACACGCTGTTCTCCCAGCCCACCGGATTCTCTTGGTGGAAGGCGGCATCCACATCATCGAAGTGATGGATCTCTCCGGTCTCGCCGAGGCCGGTGTCAACGAATTCGTCTTCGTTGCCTCACCACTGAAGTTGGTGGGGGCAACCGGTTCACCGATTCGGCCGTTCGCCCTGATCGATGACTGAAAGCCCGACACAACAAATTGCGGGGTTCGCCGCTCGCCAGCTTCGCACGGAACTCGATCCGGAGGTGAGTGCCGCCACCAGGCGGAGCATTGTCGACACGCTCGGAGTATCCATCGCTGCTGCCAACGAGTCCGCTGTCAAAGTGGTCGCCTCTACCGTTGTTGCCCGCGGAGGCGTTCCCGAAGCGTCCGTTTTCGGTTTCTCTGAGAGGCTCCCCGCGGCGAGTGCCGCATTGGTGAACGGGACCATGGCCCACGCTCTCGACTTTGACGACACCCACCTGCCTTCGGTACTGCATCCGTCAGCATCGGTTGTTCCAGCCGCTCTTGCGGTCGCCGAGGCCAAAGGTTCGCCAGGGGTCGACGTCGAGAAAGCTATCGCTGTCGGAATCGAGGTGACATGTCGCTTGGGGATGGCGGCATACGACCCGAAGCTACGAAATTCGATCTTTTTCGAGAGAGGATTACATGCAACGTCGATATGCGGGACCATCGGAGCTGCCGTTGCGGCCGCTCTCCTCCATGGAGCCGACACCGTAACTGTCGCCCACGCCATAGGCATTGCCGCATCAATGGGGTCTGGGCTGATCGAGGCGAATCGAACCGGAGGCACCATCAAACGGGTGCACTGCGGATGGGCTGCCCACTCAGGAATCACCGCAGCCGAGCTCGCCACTGCAGGATTAACCGGGCCTCCAACAGTTCTCGAAGGCCGATTCGGCTTCTTCGAAGCCTTCACCGGTGGGTTCTACGACAGGCCCTCCCTGGTCGGTGCTCTAGGAGAGAAATGGGAACTGCTTCGACTCTTCACCAAGCCGTACCCAACCAATCATTTCACCCACGCTGGCATCGACGCCGCCATCAAGCTGCGTCAGGAGGGTGTGAACACGGATTCGATCACCGCGATGAGGCTCGGTGTGCCGGCGCCAGTGCTTAGAACCATCGCCGAACCGATCGACTCCAAAGCAGCGCCCGAATCGGGATACAGCGCTAGGTTCAGCGGACCATTCACCGTTGCCACTGCTCTCCTTGGCGGCGAGGGACTTGGTGTATCGGCCGCCGATTTCAGCGATGACGCCGTACGGGATCCGCAACGTTTAGCCCTCTCGGCGTTGGTCGAATGCTACGCTGACGAACAGTCGACCCGGGAATTTCCCGCTCAGTTCCCAGGTGTCCTCAGCATCGAGCTCAGCAACGGTACTCAACTAGAGCATCGCGTCACCCATACGAGAGGTGGACCGGAGAATCCACTGTCAACAGACGAATTGGAACTGAAGTTCCGACTCAACGTCGAACCACAACTGGGCTCAACGGGTGCATCGCAGGTTCTTGACGCAGTGAACGGTCTCTCCAAGCCATCCTCGTATCAGCGGCTGGTGCCGGTGTTTGATCGAAACGAATAGAAAGGCAACATCAATGAGTACCCAGATCAAGGCAATCCTCGGATACAACATCGCCGAAGGAGTCTCTGTCGAGGAATATGATTCTTGGCTATGGGACATCCACTACCCAGACCTGCTTGCCAATCCGTTCATCGACCATGTCGAGCTCGATACCGTGGTAAGGCCGATAACGACGACCAGCGCCGGAACAGCCACGGCGGAGACTCCACTTGTATTCGATCGCATTGCCGAGCTTCACTTCATCGATCACACCGCTTATGCCAGATACCTCGACTGGTTCAAGGACAATCCGATACCGCGGGAGCGCAGTCCTGAGGGAAGATCGGAGTTCGTCTTCTACGTACTGACCGAGGTCAAAAAGGCTGAACGTCAGCCCAGATGATGCTCACTCTCCGGTGAGTGTGATCAGCCCTCCGTTTTCGGCGTCGAGGGAACCAAGACCACGGTCCTCGACAGTGGCAATCAGCATCTGAGCAGCGGCCCCGTCACCAACGAGCTCACCCACCCGATCGACAATCGCCTGGTTGAAGCCTTCTTCGGTGCAATGCACTTCGCGAGCCCGATACATCATCGTTTCGACGTCGTGGTCGAACGACGGAACCACGTTGGGAGCTTCGTCGACGCCAGCGTCTCCCAAAGCGTCAAGGGTTCGCTGTAGGAACGCCATCGCTGAGCCGGCGCCGACCTGGCATCCGTCCAGGCCCTGAAACGGGGTTGTGCTGCTCGTCGAGGACCCGGCGCAGGCACTCAACACCAAGGCAACAACGACAATGGCCGACAACTTGATCCCGTTAGAATTCGTCAAGAATCGACTGGTTCTCGATGTGATGTCTCTTTGGAAATACTCCGCTCCCACTGATCTGCCTCTCCCAGCCCCACCAGGTCGTTGACCTCATCGAAGGTCGCCATGTCGCCAATCACTTCCTGTGTGCTCCCAGACTCAGCCAGTTCCCGCAGGAGGGACCTCGCGGCCCCGGTGACTGCTCTAGTGATGCTCCCGGGAAAAAGTATGAGGGAAAACCCGAGTTCTGCCAACTCGTCGACGCTGAGCAACGGGGTTTTGCCACCTTCGACCATGTTGGCCACCAGCGGCCAAGCTGCCAGTTCCCTCCCGATGGTTTCGAGTTGTTCACGACTCGTAGGGGCTTCAACAAAAAGCAAGTCTGCGCCCGCTTCGCCGTAGATCCTGGCTCGACGAATAGCTTCTTCGAGCCCGAGAACGTCTGCGGCGTCGGTGCGAGCGATGATCCGGATGGCGTCAACCTTGGTGTTGCTGCGCGCCTCGTTGGCCGCGGCCAGTCTTTCCAGCATTTCCCCGACCGACACGACCTCTTTGCCGTCGAAATGCCCGCAGCGCTTCGGAAACACCTGATCTTCGAGTTGGATCGCCGCAACACCTGCCCTCTCGTAGGCTGAGACGACCCGGGCTACGTTGTGGACTCCGCCGTACCCTGTGTCGGCGTCGGCGATCACCGGAACCGTGACCACATCACAGACCAGGCGGGCGATCATTGTCATCTCATCCATCGAGACAAGACCGAGGTCCGGTTTCCCCAGCAGGGAGTTGGCCACTCCGGCCCCCGAAATATAGACGGCTGCAAAACCCTCTTTCTCGATGAGACGTGCAAAGAGAGCGTTGAAGGTCCCGGGTGCAACCACAGGAGCCGAGTCTGCGAGCAAAGCGTCGAGTTGACGAGGTCCGGAACTCATGTGGTGTCATCCCCGATCCTGATTTTCAAGAATCCAACGAGACCTCCCGCCTCCGTGATCGCCGCTACCTCGGATGGAAGAGACTTCGCCAGAAGCCGCTCGTCGGTCTCGATGATGATGACCTCGCCACGATCGATGTCAATTCTGACGGTCTGACTCTCTTCGATGATGTCGGCTTCCTCGCACTCCACAGGTATCAGGCCGACGTTGATGGAGTTTCGAAAGAAGATCCGGGAAAAGGACTTCGCTACTACAGCGACGATACCTGCCTCTCTCAAGGCTCGGGCCGCGACTTCACGGCTGGAGCCGGACCCGAAATTCTTCCCGGCAACGACGACATCTCCCTGTTCAACCAGCCCTGCGAATCCGGGTCGGGTGCCCTCCATCACATGCGCAGCGATCTCGGCAACGTCGTACATGAGGTAACGCCCGGGGACAATTAGGTCGGTGTCAATGTCGTCACCAAATTTCCACACGCGTCCCTCAATGACCTTCATGCCGGCACCCCCATGACAGACCGAGGGTCAACGACCTCCCCGGCGAGAGCGGATGCCGCAACCGTATAAGCCGAAGCCAGATAAACCTTCGAGTCCGGGCTTCCCATCCGACCACGAGTGTTTCGGCTTGTTGTCGAGATGCACACTTCCCCGGGACCGAGGACTCCGCTGCCCAGTCCGGGACAGGCGCCGCACCCGGTCGAGAGCAGTTGTGCGCCCGCTTCAATCAACGTTTCGGCGGTGCCGTCGGATATTGCACGAGAGAGGGCTGCGGCGGAGGCCGGAGCCACTTGAAGATTCACACCTGGCGCTACTCGACGGCCTTTCAATACTTCCGCCGCCATCGCCAGGTCGGCGTATTTGGCGCCGGTGCAGGCGCCGATGTATGCCCTGCCGATTGGAGTGTTGAGAACGTCGGCTGCCGGCACCACGTCATCGTGACGATGCGGTCGTGCTACCACGGGGACCATCTCAGAGGCGTCGAAGGGCCAACTTTGGAGGTATTCAGCGTCACTGTCTGATGAGGGTCCTTCGTCGACCTGGACACCGAGGTCTTTGAAGTGGCTGATCGTCGTTTCGTCGGAAGCGATTACACCCGTTTTGGCCCCAATTTCGGCGCACATGTTGGTGAGCACGCTTCGCTCATCCACCGACATAGCCGCGACGCCGGATCCGATGAACTCGAGCACCCGGTAGACCGCCCCGGCCATACCTCTCTCGCCGATCATGGTGAGCATGAAATCCTTCGCCGTTACGCCTTTCCCCAAGGAACCGTCGATATTGACACGGATGGTGTGAGGAACCCGGAGCCAAGTGCGGCCGGTAGCCAGAACTCCGAGGAGATCTGTCGAACCCATGCCAAGAGCCAGACATCCGAGCACGCCACCGGTGCAGGTGTGGGAGTCGCCGCCGACATAGAGCATGCCTGGTCTGAGGTGACCCTTTTCGACAACCAGTGTGTGGGCTATCCCCTCGGCTTCATAGAAAGTGCTGATCCCAAATTCGGTTGCGAAGGCCCGAGTCGTCTGCAGTATCTTGGCGGCGTTGGCATCTTGGGCTGGTACGTAGTGATCGGCCACGAGGATCACCCGGTCTGGATCCCACACCCGAACACCTAATTCGTCCAGCATCGGCCAGATACGGCGAGGACCACCCGAATCGTGGATCATTGCCAGGTCGACATCGACCCAGTGGATCTCGTCTGGAGACACTTTTATCACGTCGGCCGCACGGGCGATGATCTTCTCGGCCAGGGTCATGCCCATGGGGTTGGCTCAGGTCTCTCGGCGCAAGTATCGCCCGCGACCCGGCTCGGACAACATGTGGCCATCCTGGGCAATGAGTTCGCCCCGTGAAACGGTGGCCACTGGCCAGCCGCGGAGGGTCATGCCGGCGAATACCGAGAAATCCGAGTGTTCCGCCGTCGCCTCACGTCCAACCGTCGACTCCTTGTCGAGGTCGACCAGAACCAGATCGGCGTCGGAACCGGTCGCGATGGTGCCCTTCGTTGGGTAGAGCCCGAAGATCTTCGCTGGTGACTCCGCCATGATTTCAGCGATTCGGCCCAGTCCCATCCCCCTTTTGTGATATCCACCGTCGAGAAGACTGGGGACAATCAAGCCAACCGAGTCGAACCCGGGTTTGACCGACCAGAACTCACCGTCGCCCATCTTGGTGTCACGAAGAATCGGATTGGAATCGCTTCCCACCGTTTGCAAGCGTCCGTCAGCCAGGGCCTTCCAGAGAGCGTCCTGATCTTCTTGGTGACGCACCGGCGGGCTGACCGTCAGCCCGAGTCCCGCCGCGGAGTCGGTGGTGTGCATCAGATAGTGGGGGCAGGTCTCGCCCAATAGATTGTCTTGCTCGGCCCACGGCAACTCGAGAGCCTGCATGGTGAGGTTAGAACTTAGATGGACCAGATAAGTGGTGACTCCGGTGACTCTGGCGAGAAGCATCATCGACAACACACTGTCGGTTTCGCTGAAATCGGGCGCAAGTCGTTCGTAAAATCCCAGATCAGGGGTCATCTCGTCAGCGATCCGTCGCTTCGCCTCGTTTTTGAGCTCCTGGTTCTCACAATGGACGTTGAGAACCATCTTCTCTGCGTCAATCTCTTTCATTGCCTCCATCACAGACCACACCCACCCGTTGTCGACGGGGCGATCGCTGTCGAAGACTGCCTTCTCACGGCCTTTCCAGGCAAGATTGATCTTGTAGGAGGTGATTCCGAAACGGCGAGTACTCGTTTCCAACTCGAGGAGATGTGGCTCCGTCAGGAGTTGCAGGTGGAACGCTGCATCTATGTGCGAGTCCCTTTCGCAGGTTTCGATGTATTCCGGCACAAGATCCAGATAAGAGCCGGTGGCCTTGAAATAGTTCACGAGAGTGGTGACACCGCCCAACGCAGCAAGACGAGTGCCCGGCTCGGTGTCGATCTCCAGTGGTTGATAGCCACCCAGGTGAATATGGGGATCGATGGCTCCGGGCAATACGTGTAGGCCGGTGGCATCGACGATCTGTTCGGCGTCCCGTGATCGAACCAGGCTCGGCCAAACCCGGTGATGATTCCATCGGTAACAGCTATGTCGATCGGAGCCGGATCAGCGCCAGGGATGACAACCGCGCCGTTGACGATGGCTAGGTCTGTCATTGGCCTGAGTGTGAGTGGATATAGGAGCGCGCCGTCGCCGAATCGATGACGTCGGTGTACTTCATCCACATGTCGAGAAGAGCGACCTTGTGTGAAGCCACAATACGATCGGCCACGGCGTCCGCTACGACGGCCACCTTGAAACCGCGGGTAACAGCGTCAACAGCGGTAGCCCTCACGCACCCACTCGTGGACACGCCACAAACGACCAATGTGTCTATCCCGAGTCCCACCAAGTAAGTAACAAGGGGTGTACCAAAGAATGCACTTGCGTAGCTTTTATCAAGGACAAGGTCATCGTCGTGAGGAGCGATCTCCGAGACAATCCGACTCCCCTCGGCTTCATCGAGGGTTGTGTTCTTGTTCCAGGTCGATTTCCCAGCAAACGAATCGAACTTCACGGTGCGTTTCTGCACATTGCGGGTGTAGAGGACCGGGACACCCGATTCTCTGGCTTCTGTCAGGAGGCCGCCGACGACCCGCACCGCTTCCCAAGCCCCCGCCCCGCCACCGGCCGGCCACCGATCCTGCTGTTCGAGGATGGGCTCATCAGCCCCGATGTAGTTGTACTGACAGTCGATGACGATCAGCAATGGGGAGCCTCCGAGGCCACGCTCCTGGCCATAGCCGGCATTCTCGATCACCTTGCGGTCGGTTTCCGTCAGCAACGAATCCCAGGTGTCAACTATGGACATGAAAGCCTCTGCGTTGATAGTTACAACTCATCGTCGTCAATCTCCTCTTCGGCCATGGGTGTACGTTCCAACACCGCCCGCAAGAACGAACGTGTCCTCTGGCGTTTCGGATCACCTAGAACTTCCTTTGCCGCACCTTCCTCGACAATCAAACCGTGATCGATGAATAACACACGGTCCGCCACTTCGGCCGCGAAACCCATCTCATGGGTTACAACGAGCATCGTCATCCCCTCTTGAGCAAGATGCTTCATCACCAGGAGAATCTCCCCGGCGAGTTCGGGGTCGACCGCCGAAGTCACCTCGTCGAAGAGCATGAAGGCCGGATCCATTGCCAGAGCGCGAGCGATAGCGACCCTTTGCTGTTGCCCGCCAGAAAGCTGAAGGGGATACGAATCCGCCTTGTGGGCCAGTCCAACAGAGTCGAGCAGCTCGAGCGCTCGAACCTTCGCGTCCTTACGCGACAGTCCACGGACCGCCATCGGAGCCTCGATCACGTTCTCGACGGCTGTGAAATGTGGGAACAGATTGAACCGCTGGAACACCATCCCAACGTGTTCACGAATGGCGCGTATCTCGGCCTTGTCGGCGAATCTCATTGACCCGTCGGCGTTTTCCTCGCAGAGAACACGGCTGTCGACTTCGATACGTCCCGCCGACGGGCGTTCGAGAAGATTCACACAACGAAGCATGGTGGTCTTACCGGATCCGGATGGGCCGATGATGGCGACAACCTCACCTCGCGCCACCTCAAAATCGATACCTCGGAGCACCTCCACATCACCAAATGACTTGTGCAATCCCGAGACTGTGACCAGTGCGTCTGAGCTCATGTTCTCAACCTAAATGTCCGCTCGACGATCAGCTGGCCGATGATGAGCACGGTTGTCATGGCCAGGTAGATCATGGCAAGCACAAAGATCGGCTCGATGAACTTGAAGTTGTTACTGAAGATCCTCTGAGTCAGCAATGTCATCTCTGGCACAGTCACCAACGTCGCCAGCGACGTCTGCTTGAGGAGTGTGGTCGCATTGCTCGTGAAGGGCGGGATCATGATTCGGATGCTCTGGGGAATGATGATCCTCCTCATGCTGTGGCTCCTGGTCATGCCAAGAGCGTCCGACGCCTCGGTCTGGCCTTGATCTACGGCGATGATTCCGGACCGTATGGCTTCGGCCTGATAGGCCGCAGTCCACAGAGACAGACCGAGCACTGCCGCCCAGAACGGACTGAGCAGCCAACCCACCTCCGGCAGAGCGAAGAAGGCATAGAAAAGGAGGATCAAGAGCGGAATCCCCCGAAAAAGCCAACTGAACAAGGTGGCAAACCAACTGAGCGACTTCGCCGACGAGAGCTTCATCAGTGCCACCGCCAAGCCGAGAACGGTGCCGGCAGCAAGCGACCAGGCGAACAGCAACACCGTCTTCGACGCCCCCTCCCAGATCAGAGGGAAAGACTCCAGAACTACGTCCCATTCCATGGTTATCCCTTGCTCATGTCTTGAGAGCGAACCGACGCTCGAGAAACTCCTGGAGGACTATCAGCACCGTCGTCAGGAATAGATAGATCACGGCAGCCGCAGTGAACAGTTCAATCGGCTGGCTGGTGGAGTTGGACAGTTGTCTCGTGATTCCAGTGAGCTCTACGATACCGATCGCCACTGCAACCGAGCTGACTTTGAGCACGAGGATCGTGTTGCTCATGTAGGTGGGAACCATCACTCTGATCCCCTGAGGGATGATGATTCTCCTCATGTATCGACGCCGGGTCATGGCCAAGCATTCGGCAGCCTCGAACTGGCCGGAGTCCACCGACATGATCCCCGCTCTGATGATCTCCGCCTTATAGGCCGCAGCACTTGTGCCCAGCCCCAACACTCCGGACTGCAATGCAGATAGGCCAACCTGGCGTCCGAAAACGAAGAAGGCAAAGAAAAGAACCACCAGGACCGGAATGCCTCTGAATAGCCAGACGTAACCAAGTGACAGCCATCGCAGGACCCTGAACTTAGACAGCCGCATCAGCGCGAGGGCTAGACCGAGCACAGTGGCGAGGAGGAGCGACCAAGCAAACAACTGGAGCGTCACCCAGGTGCCTTCAATCAGAAGATCCCATGCCCTGCCGACGACGCTCCAATCGAGCTCCATGATCAGAAGCTAGCGGGTAGACCCAGAGCAGGGGCGTGGTCGCAAGAAGCCCCCGGTGAGGGGGCTCCCTGCGTTCTTCTAATCAGCCTGGACTTCAACAATCCCCTTCGGGCATCGTTGTGTATGGCTCTACCTGGTTGATGTCGTCGGGTATGGGGATGCACCGATCGAACCACTTCTGCTGAAGCTCAGCAACAGTGCCATCGGCGATCATCTCGTTGATCACCACGTCAATGGCATCACGCTTTCCCTCATTACCTTCCTGGAAAGTGAACGACAACGGATGCGCCAGAATGATCGGACCAGCAACACTCAGATCATCGTTCTGCACGGCGGCATAACCGGCCAGCAGCGAATCGGCAACCAACAGGTCAACCCTTCCCTGACGCAGACCGGCAGTCGCTTCGGCAGCACCCTGGAAACCGAGATACTCGGCGTAGCCAAGCTCAGCCTCACTATCGAGAATGAACTTCTCCTGTGAGCTGCCCTGAATCCCACCAATGATCAGACCGGTCACATTGGCGAACCCGGCCGTGTCCTCATTCTCAGTCAGAACCTGGGCAATGATCCCAGTCGAAGTCATCGGACGTGAGAACACGAACCCAGCTTCCTGACGTGCCTCATTGGGCCAGATCCCGGAGTCTGCAATGTCATACAAACCCGAAGCCAATCCTTCCATCTCGGCGACAAAGTCCACCGTGGGAAACTCCACCTCCAAACCAAGACGATCCGCAACCTCACGGGCCAGATCAATCGAATAACCCTCGTTGTCGCCGGTGTCCGCGTTGATCAAGGTGTACGGCGGGAAGTTCCCCGTCGTCACCACCAACAACTTGCCATCCTCAACCAAACCCGGGACGTCCGAAACCGCAGCTTGGGTCGTCACCGGTTCGGCGTCGCCCGTGGTGGTTGTTGCCTCGCTGTCACCGGAGCCGCATGCTGCAGCCACTAATGCAAACGAAAACAGCAGTCCGGCCATTCGTGGCCATCGCCTGCTCCTCATCTTGCCTCCATCCTCACTCCGTTTGTGCCACTCCCGGGAGTCCCAAAAGTGCTGTTTCAAAATACCAAGAACCACTACGTTCCGCTGAGCGGAACGCTGTCTCGTTTGAGCATAGTCGGATGAGAAGAGCCGGTCCGGCCTCGCTGCTAGTCATGGGAACGCCGTCCGCTGCCCCGAATCGAGAAGCAGAGTTCCTCCCGCCAAGCTCCGCGCTTCTGGAGCGAGGAGCGTTTCGACGGCCCACCCCACCTCGTCGATCGTTACCAGATGACCGATCGGAGACCGGTCTTTGAACTCCGCCAGCACGACGTCTTCTGAGGTTCCCCGGGCCGAAGCTGCGTCGGCGAGCAACGCTCGGAGACGCTCAGTCCATACCGGACCCGGGGCCACCATGTGAGTTGTGACACCTCGTCGGCCCAGGGATCGGCTCAATTGCTTGACGAGATTGGCAAGAGCGGCGTTGCCCACACCGGCAGTTGCCGCTTCGGGAATGGGGTCGAACGCAAGGTTCCCACCCAAGACGATCACTCGCGAATCGACTACAAGCGCCGAGTCGACTGAACGTACCAAACGCAACGTCCCGTTGACTTTGACATCGACGGCTGCCAGCACTGCCTCCGGTGTTACGTCATTGACGTGGCCACCGAGTGGTGCCGCAGCTGCATTGATCACGGTTCGGCAAACTCCGGGCAACGCATCCTGGATTAGTCCGATCGAATCGTCGGACGTGATATCTGCAACACATGGACGGATCGGGTCGTGTGTTCGGGTGAGCGATTCGAGTCCGGAGGCCGATCGAGCAACTGCCACAACACCGAGACCGCGTCGGATCATCCGCCCGACGATGTTGGTCCCGATCGCACCGGAAGCACCGGCCACAACCGCCCATTCCATGCCATCGTTCGGAGCGTTCAACCTGGCGCCTCCGCCACCGGCTCCCGACCGATAACTATCCCGGTCTCCGCCAGGTCGTTCCACACTCGGTGGTCTGTGATCAGATCGTCGCTCACGACAAGACGATCGATGAAACGAACATCTGAGAAACCTGTTCCTTTCGCGTCAACACCGGATAACCGGCCAATGACATACACGACGGACTCGGCTCCGTTGCTCATCGAATCAACTAGTTCGATGTTCTTCGCCACGCTTCGATATCGCTTCCCCGCAGACTCGACAAGGTCCTCGAGGTCACGGAAATGTCGGTCTCCAGGAAAAACAATGTCGATGTCGGGAGAGACGTAGCGGGAAGCGGCAACCAGATCTCGCTCTTCCATCAAACGGAGAAATCTGGTCACAACCTCGACCGCCGCACTTGTATCTTGGTGTCCGGTCAATGGCTCTCTCCCTCTGCCGCTGACTCGAGCATTGCATGGATCATCTCTGGCTTGGGGACCAGTGGTTTCGGGAAAGCCTTGCGGCTGTGCGAGAGGCCCATCGCTAGGAAGAGCTCAACGATCTTGTAGGACAGAGGCCCCGGGTTGACAATCGGCACCGGTAGACGTTCGACGAGAACTCGATGTGCCTCATGCATCGTGGTCGAACCGAGGCATATCACGTCCGCTCCCGACTCGATCAAACGGCGACAGGCTGCCTCCATTTTCGGTATCACTTCGCTGCCTTTGTCTCCGATCAGCTTCTCGAAGTCCGGTTCGGTGTCGAAATGTTCGACACCGGCGCAGTGGCCACGAAGATCCCACTCGGTGAGCGACTTGTCGACACGGGCCAGCGCCGGTTCCCACTGGGCCAAAACGCCAAACCTCTTCCCCAGGGTCAAAGCGAACAGCATCGACACCCGACCAGGGCCAACCACGGGGACATCGAGGACCGACCGAAGAGCGTCGACACCTGAGTCGCTGGCCGTGTCGACAACCACCGCGTCGAACCCGATCTCCCCCGCACTAATCCCAGCTTCGAGCACTGCAACATCGAGTAGCAGCCAGTCGTGGTAACTCTGAAAGCTCGAAGGGCCACCCTTCACAGGGAGGAACTCATATTCGATGTCCGCCGAAAGCCGCACTTCGCTCGTCTGGGCGCGTCGTCTGGCGAGATCAGCCTCTCCCAAGGCGAACGGCACGATGACAGCAACCCGTTTCATGTTGGGTCCGTCGTCTGTTCGGATCGCGCCGCCGCTGCGAGCATCTCGGAAATCATGTCGGTCTTGGACACCAAAGGGCTCGGATAGGCCTTCCGGCTTTGCGCTAAACCGAGTGCGAGAGTGGTCTCGGCAGTGAGATAAGAGAGCGGGCCCGGGTTCAAGATCGGTACCGGTAACCGCTGCTGCAGATATTCGTGGGCTTGATGCATCGTCGTCGAACCCAAACAGATCACGTCCGCACCGTCGTCCTCGACCAAACGGACGGCGGCGTCATGCAGAAGAGGAAGGATGTCCTCCTCCTTGCCGGTGAGGAGATTGCGACTATCAGGCTGGGTATCAATCGATCGGATTCCGGCACACCGATCCTCGATTCCCAGGTCTCTCAACGTGCGCTCGTACAGGCCGAACCATCGCTCCCACATGGACAGAACCCCGAAACGCCGACCAAGCATCAGCGCTGTCAGGAACATCGTCCTTCCCGGAGCAATCACCGGTATGTCGAGCATCGAGCGAAGCGCAGCCACACCCGAGTCGCTCACAGTGTCGATGCAGACCGCGTCGAAGCCATCCTCTTCGGCGTGCAATCCGGCCTCCAGAAGACCGATGTCGGCAATGACGTAGTCCATCGCCGACACATAGTTGGAAGGAGCGGCCTTCGTTGTCTTGTAGTGGAGTTGCACGTCGTTGGGGAGGTTCGCTTCGTCTCTCTGCTCTTCCCGCTTGGCCAACTGGTCCGAACTCATCGGAAACGGCACGAGCACTAGAACTTTGAAGACGTCGGACGACATTGCTGTCGAACTTAACGAATAAGGTGAGCTGATGGGAACCACCGACGTCGACATCGTTATTGGGGGCGCCGGCGCCGCCGGTTTGGCCGCTGCCGTCGCCGCTGCCGACGGCGGGGCTTCCGTTCTGCTGCTCGAAGCCCACGAGACGTTCCGATCCGGCAGCAATACCTCAATGAGCACCTCGATGATCCCTGCGGGCGGGAGCAGGTGGCAGAAGGAGGCTGGGATCGACGACTCACCCGAGCTTCTATATGGCGACATCATGGCCAAGACGAAAGGCAAGGCCGATCCGGTAGTGGCTCGAGCGTTGAGCGACGTCTCTCCACGGCTTGTGGAGAGGTTGGCCGACGACTGCTCGGTCCCTCTCGAGCTAGTCACCGACGTGTGGTTTCCGGGGAACTCGAGACTGAGACATCATTGTGTTCCGGACCGGTCGGGGCGCACCCTTCATCGTCATCTACTCGACGCTGTGTCCGCCAGATCCGAAGTGACTCTTGTAGTGCCCAGTCGACTGACCGGCGTCGAAGAGGCCAAGGATGTTCTGAAAGCCACCGCCACTCGGCCGGACGGGTCACAGGACGTGATCCTTACCAACTCGGTCATTCTCGCCACCAACGGTTTTGGCGCAGACAAGGAGATGGTGCGTCGCTACATACCGGAGATCGCTGATGGCCTCTATCACGGCGGGGATGGAAGCCTCGGTGATGCTCTACGAATCGGGGAGAGTCTTGGAACTGACACCGCAAGCCTGGGGGCCTATCAAGGCCACGGCTCGGTCGCCAGCCCGCATGGAGTGCTCCTTACGTGGACGACCATGATGAGCGGTGCGCTGCTCATCAATTCGGACGGTCAGAGATTCCAGAACGAGACCATCGGGTACTCGGAGTCTGCGGTGAACGTGTTGGCTCAACCCGGGAGTGTCGCCTGGGCGGTATTCGATCAGCACATCCACGAAAAGGCGGAACCATTCGCCGACTATCAGGACCTTTTGACGATGGATGCCATCAAGTGGGTGGACGACGTCGAAACGCTGGCATCGTGGATCGGATGTGCAGCCGAGGACATCGGCCAAACCCTGAATGCGGCGCGGCGCTCGGCCCTGGATGGATCAGACGATCCGTTCGAAAGGTCCAACTGGGCACACACAATCGAGCCGCCATATGCGGTGGTCAAGGTGACCGGAGCCCTCTTTCATACTCAGGGCGGCCTAATGGTCGATGAGAACGGCGGCGTGCTGCGTGACGGGAGCCCTATCGCGGGTCTCTACGCGGCGGGAGGAGCGGCTGTTGGCGTTTCCGGTGATAGCTCGTACGGCTACGTCTCAGGTAACGGCCTGCTCAGTGCCCTAGGACTAGGCCTCCTGGCCGGTTCGGCGGCTTCGGCGCGGTTGGTCGGTTAGAGCAGGACAGACGCCAGCCTTTCGAGGGTTTCCGACTCGCCGGAACCACCGACAGGCACAACCTGGATGCAGACATGGTCTGCTCCAGCGTCCAGATGCTCCGTCACCCGTCGCTCGATGTCGCCCTCATCACCCCATGCGTAAAGGCCGTCGATGAGACGGTCACTCCCGCCAGACTCGAAATCGTTTTCGGTGTATCCGATACGTGTCAGATGACGGCGGTAATTGACCCAGGTCAGGTATCGGGCCAGGTTCGCTCTGGCTGCTGACCTGGCTTCCTCCGCACTTTCACCCAAAATGACAGCTTGTTCGACTGCGATTACGGGGTCGGCACCCAGGCTTTGTCGGGTTGCTGCCGTGTGCGATGGGGTGGAGAGGAACGGGTGGACACCGTCGGCCAACTCACCCGCGAGTTGGGTCATACGAGGACCGAGTGCCGCCACAATGAGCGGGGCACGAAGACCGGGTTGGTAGCCGTTGTACGGAGCCTCGACCATCGATTGGAGGTACTCCCGCATCGCCATGAGTGGCCTCACGTAGCTGCCCCCTCGACCGTCGACCGAGTCTCTGTGACTCACGCCGACACCGAGCACAAAGCGGTGAGCGAAGGCTTCTTCGAGAGTCCTGCCCGAGTTGACCATGGCCGTTGGGTCTCGGTTCCAGATCACCGCTATGCCGGTTGCCACGATGATTTTGGTCGTGTGACCGAGCGCTACTGCTGCGAAGCTGAGCACGTCCCTCCCAGCCGGTGGTTCGGGGATCCAAACAGCGCCGTATCCCAGTTCTTCCCACATCAGAACCGAGTCTTTGGCCTCGCTAATCGACACTCGATGTAGACGACCGCTCCACACCCCGATGGACCCGAGACGGGTTGCTGTCATCCGGGGCGAAGAGGTCTCACTCATCTGTTCCTCTCCCTTTGATCTGTCTGAGTTCATCTCAGACCTCACCGTCACTGCGCAGCCGTGCAACATCCGCCTTGCTGTACCCGAGTTCGCCCAATATTTCCTCGGTGTGCTCACCCAGCAGCGGAGGATGACGACGAATCTCGGTCGGGGAGCCGTCCAGACGTATGGGAAGCCCGAGTGTGCGCATCATCCCGATAGTTGGGTGCTCGATCTCGGTAACCACCCCCCGCTCAGCTGCCAGAGGGTCGGACAGGGCTTCGGAAACGGTGTTGACCGGTCCGCATGGGATCCCTGCCTCCCTGCAGGCCGTTATCCAGTGGGCCTTGGGTTGTGTGACGGTTACGTCTTCGATCAGCAACTCGATCGCTTCGCGATTGACCACACGATCTTGATTACGGACGAACCTCGGGTCGTCTGCCCATTCAGGGTGGCCCACGATGTCGCACAACGTTCGAAACAGGGTGTCGTTCCCAACACCGAGCGCAAACACGCCATCGGCGGCCTCGAATGTTCGGTACGGAACAAGGTTGGGGTGGCCATTGCCGTAACGCTGTGCCGGCTCACCTGAGATGAGATGGTTGGAGGCGATGGCTGCGAGCATCTGCAGTCCAGTGTCGGCAAGAGCCACCTCCGTGGCTTGCCCGCGGCCGGTCTGATTCCTTGATTCGATTGCAGCAAGGATCGACACTGTTGCCATCAAACCGGCGCAGTAGTCGACGATCGCAACGCCGAGTTTCATGGGTTCGCCGTCTGACTCGCCGGTGATAGCCATCAGACCACTCTCGGCCTGGGTGATGAAGTCGTATCCGGGGATCCCAGCTCCTGGTCCGGATGTGCCGTAACCAGAGATCGTGCATCGCACAACCTGTGGAGCTTGTTCTTCGAACCACGCCTCGTCGAAGCCCCATTTCGGGAGCGTCCCATGCTTGAAGTTGTCGATCACAATGTCTGCCGATGTGATCAGCTGAGCCAGGATCGATCTTCCGGCCTGTTCATTCAGGTTCAGGGTCAGGCTTCGCTTGTTCCGATTCACATGGAGGTAATAAGCCGACTCCCCTCCCGCGAACGGTGGCCCCAAGCTCGTGTGTCGTCTCCCCGGTCGGGATTTTCGACCTTGATGACGTCGGCGCCGAGATCTCCCAACAGCATCGCACACAGAGGCCCAGCGAGAATCCGGCTGAGATCGATCACTTTCAGATCAGAAAGGGGAGGCTGTGCTCACTTCACTCACGTTGTTGGATACGCCACGGTATCTTCGCAGTTGGATCTTCACAGTTAAGGAGCGGTCAGACTATGAGCCAGTCAGAGTGGGAATACACAACGGTGGACGGTCCATCGGCCTGGTACGGCCCTGAGATGGCTCCACGATCCGACGAGTGGATGTACGAACTCGACGCCGAAGATCTGGAAGAGATCCAGGCTGCCATTAAGGCGGTTGGTGACTCCGATACCCCAATCCTGGGTGTCAACAAGGAAGCTTTTCCGCTGCAAGGGCTGGGGGCGACCCTCGACGGCATACAGGACGAGGTGGTCAACGGCAGAGGGTTCGCACTTATCCGGGGCCTTCCGGTCCAAGACTTCACGATCGAAGAATCTGCCATCGCCTACTTTCTGATCGGATCCTATTTTGGATGGCCAATTCCCCAGAATGCCAAAGGCCACGTTTTGGGTCACGTGAGAGACATAGGGCTCGACCCAAACAACCCGACCCACCGTCTCTACGGAACCACGGCCCGCCACCTCTATCACACCGACTCCTGTGACATCGTGGGACTTCTCTGCCTTCAAAAGGCAAAGTCAGGAGGCCTCAGCAAGATTGCAAGCTCCGTAACGGTCTACAACGAAATGGTGACATCACGTCCTGACCTCGTTCAGGTCTTGGCAGAACCCTTCTTCCTGGATCGCAAGGGGGAAATCCCCGAAGGCAAGGGTCCCCACTATCAGATGCCAATCGTCAACCCCTACGGGGGATTCCTGACCACCACCTACAACAGAGACTTCATAACCGCTGCCCAGCGCTTCGACGATGTTCCAAGGTTGACCGACCAGCAGATCGAGGCCATGGACATGGTTGACGAGCTTGCCGACAGCGAACCGATCCGTATCGACATGGATTTCCAACCCGGCGATATGCAGTTCATCCACAACCATCAAGTGCTCCATTCCCGCACCACATACGACGACTACCCCGAACCCGAACGCAAACGACACCTTTTACGCCTCTGGCTGACGCCGCCCAACGCCCGACCCCTGGCTCCTGTCATCGCCGAACGGTTCGGCAACATCGATGTCGGCCCGAACCGGGGTGGCATAAGAACACCGGGACAAACTCTCAGCACACCACTCCAACCGGAATAATGGGGCCGATGCCTCACGCACCCGGGTGAAGGAACTCCCCTGGCGGCGACTTGCGCTGGCGATCCTGATCGTCGCCCTGAGCGCCCTACCCGTGTTCCTGGTGGGAGCGACCTTCCTTCAACTCGAACTGGACATTGGTTTGACCACCACCGGTCTTGGCGCGGCTGCCGCACTCTTCTTCTTGACTGCATCGATCTCGTCCGCCGGGCTGGGTCGTGTGGTCGAACGTATCGGATGGCGGGCTTCCATGCGGATCAACTCGGTCTCTTCGGCGCTGATCCTCGTGGGAATTGCACTGTTCGCGAGAAGTGTTGTATCCCTTTCGCTGTTGATGGTCGCCGGTGGGGCCGTCTACGGCTTAGCGAACCCGTCAGCAAATAAGGCTCTCGCCGAACTTGTCCAACCGGAGAGGAGGGGCCTCATCTTCGGCCTCAAGCACAGCGGGATCCCGACTGCGACCCTTCTCGCAGGTCTGGCCGTGCCGACGCTTGCAATCACCATTGGGTGGCGATTCGCCTTCGCTTTCGCGGCTCTGCTTCTACCGCTGATATGGCTCCTTATGGCATCGGACAACGACGATCCGATTGATCTCACCAGCGACGAGAGCATGACTAGCGGGACGGCTCCGATGTCCACCTCGCAGATCGTGGCATTGGCAGCTGCAGCGGCGTTGGCAACCTGGGCCGCTGTATTGCTGAGCACATTCCTGATCGCTGCGGCTGTGGAGGCATCCCTATCGGAGTCAGGGGCCGGCTTGCTTCTGTCTATCGGATCGCTCGTCAGCATCGGCACCCGGGTAACCGCCGGGGCTCTTACCGATCGTGGCCAGTCCCGGGGTTTCACTGGTCTCGCAGTGTTGATGGGTGTTGGAAGTCTGGTGTTCTTTGCGCTCGGCGGAGCCGGTGGGGTCTGGTTTGTTGGGCTTGTTCTGCTGGCGTTCGCAACCGGCTGGGGTTGGCCGGGATTGATGACATTCACCGTGGTGAACGCCAACATCGGGACACCGGCCGCCTCTTCGGCAATCACTCAGGCGGGAGTGTTTCTCGGCGCTGGATTAGGGCCCCTGGTGCTGGGTTGGCTAATCGACAACGTGTCTCAGGCCGCAAGCTGGACAACGGTTGGGGTTTGCCTGGGCATCGCCTCGGTTGTCACACTCGGCGTGGCCCGTTCGACTCGACCGAAATGAGCTGCGCTCGGCCCGTTTGGCCCGACCAAGAGGTGGGTCGATATGTCGCGAACCCCAGCACGGGCTGTCATCCCCACTCTCGCAAAGGACGTGATCGTCTGGCCTGTCCAGGAGTTGACCCTGAAAAATGTGCGGCCGTAGACTCGCAGCACGTCCTGGATAGGTAACCCGACCAGAGCTTCCTGACCACGTGAAACCAGAGAACAAGGACGTGTAGGGGTTAAGAAGCCCGTTGTTCTTGAGGATTTGGGTGGTTACGCAATCCAGGTCAAACGAGGGTCAAACATCCTGACCACATGAATGCCAGTGAGCTCCGTAACCCAAATCGCCAACGACCACACCCAAAGCTGGCTGAAAACAGCCTCGTCGTGTCAAACTCGAGGCGAAGAACTAGGACGCGAATCGCCCGTTCGGTCTCGGAACCTCCAACACGGTCTGGGCCTAGAGTCGAAGGGTGCTTGTCGGTCTCGTCGCCAATCCCACCTCGTCGAAGGACATTCGACGGCTCACAACCCTCGCCCGGGTGATCGATGTCGAGGAAAAGGCGAACCTCGTGGCGCGGCTACTGGTAGGGATCGGCTCGGAGAAAGGGATCGAAGTTCTTGGCCTCGACGACCAATCCGGACTGCTCCGGCGTGCCATCGCTCTTGCCGGTTCCGCCGGATCGCCCGTCGATTTCCTGCCCATCGAGGTCGAAGGCACCGAGGCGGACACCCGTCGTGCCGCTACCTATCTAGCCAAGATGGAGGCCGCCGCACTGGTCACAGTGGGAGGCGATGGGACCGTGCGTGCCGCGGCCGAAGGCTGGCCCCAGGCACCGTTGGTTCCCCTTGCGGCGGGCACCAACAACGCCTTCGCCATTACCGATGAACCCAGCGTTGTAGGCCTCGCCACGGCGTTGGCTGTCACGACTGGCGCTGACGCGTTCATGCCCACCACCGCCATCGAAGTGGAAACCGTCGAGGGTCGCGCGTTGGCTGTCATAGATGCAGTGGTGGTGCGGAACCGCTGGGTGGGAGCGGGTGCCATCTGGGATGCGAGCGAGTTGTTGGAGGGACTGGTCACAACCTCACGGCGAACCGCGGTGGGCATTGCCTCAGTGAGCGCCGCCCTTGGACCGCTGGAGCAAGGTCATGTCCGTCATCTCCGCTTCGGCGGCGAGCGGTCTGTCCGAGCTGTGTTCGGACCGGGTCTGATACTCGACATTCCGGTGGCCGGCCATGTCGATCTACCCATGGGAGCCGAGCTCTCGCTGAGCGAGGAAAACGGCATGGTGGCGCTCGACGGGGAACGGCGTCTCCCCGCGAGAGCCGGATTGGTGCGAGTCGTGGAGGGTCCGCGTGTGCTGGATCTGGAGTCGGCACTCAGGGTCCTTTGACCCTATACGGCAAGCCTCGACGCAGAGTAGGTTCCGGAGAGTAAGAGGCGGTCACGTATTCCGGGTAGAGCCCGGAGATAGGAGGTTGCACCATGGACATTCCCAGGGAACACCTGGTTGACATGTACCAAACGATGGTGAAGATTCGCCGATTCGAGGAGCGCATCAGGGAGATCTACTTCGCGGACAAGCTCCCTGCGTTCGATATCGCCGCGGGTCTGATCCCGGGTGAGATGCACCTGGCCGCCGGCCAGGAGCCGGTAGCCGTGGGGATGAGCCCACACCTGAAGGAGGGTGACTCTATAACGGCCACCCACCGTCCCCACCACGTCGCCATCGCCCAAGGTATTGATCTGAAGAGGATGGCCGCCGAGATCTTCGGCCGGGACACCGGGCTGGGACACGGGAAGGGCGGCCACATGCACCTGTTCTCCGTAGAGCCCAACTTCGGGTGCTCGGGGATCGTCGGCGAGGGCATTCCAGTGGCGGTGGGAGCTGCCATGGCATTTCGTCATCACGGCAGCGACAATGTCGCTCTCTCGTTCTTCGGGGAGGGAGCAGCCAATCAGGGCTCATTCCATGAGTCACTCAACTTGGCCGCATTGTGGAATCTGCCGGTGGTGTTCGTCTGCGAAGACAACGCATACGCCATCTCGGTGCCAAAAACGGCCTCGACGGCCATCGCCGACAACAGCGATCGTGCCGCTGCCTACGGCATCCCGGGAGTGCTGGTGGGCAACAACGATCCAGTGGCTGTGTACGAGGTGATGGGCGAGGCCATCGCCAGGGCCCGCCGGGGTGAAGGGCCCAGCCTGGTGGAGATCAAGACCGACCGGCTGTGGGGTCACTTCGAGGGTGATGCCGACGCCTATCGCTCCGACAAGTTCAAGACGGAGATGCTTGAGCGTGACCCGATGGTCGGGTACGCCAAGCGGCTGTCCGACGAGGGGATTCTCAATGAATCCGACATCGCTGCGATTCAGCAAGCAATGTATGACGAGGTCGAGGAGGCGCTTCAGTACGCGCAGGACAGCCCCTATCCGGAGCCGGAATCGGCCCTGGAACACGTCTTCGCAGAGAGGACGGTGACGCTATGACAGCCAAGACCGAGCGCAAGCTGACAACGCAGAAGGCCATCGCCGAGGGTGTCGCACTCGAGATGAGAAGCGACGACTCGGTGTTTGTCATGGGTGAGGACATCGGCACCTACGGGGGCATCTTCGGTGCCACCGAAGGGCTGTTGGACGAGTTCGGAGAGAAGCGGGTCATCGACACGCCGATCTCGGAGACCGGGTTCATCGGTGCGGCCGTCGGCGCTGCCATTAATGGGATGCGACCAATCGTCGAGTTGATGTTCGTCGACTTCTTTGGCGTCTGCATGGATCAGATCTACAACAACATGGCCAAGATCCACTACTTCAGCGGCGGGAACGTCAAGGTCCCAGTGGTCTTGACCACCGCTGTCGGAGGCGGATATGGGGACGCCGGCCAGCATTCCCAGACGCTGTGGGGGACTTTCGCCCACATGCCCGGGATGAAGGTCGTAGTCCCGTCCAACCCCTACGACGCCAAGGGTCTGATGATCGCGGCAATCCGCGAAGACAATCCTGTCGTCTACATGTTCCACAAGGGCGTGTTGGGGCTGGGTTGGATGACACCGAACCCGAGGGCGACGGGGGAGGTGCCCGAAGAGCCCTATGAGGTGCCGATCGGCAAGGCCAACGTGGTCCGGGAGGGGACCGATCTCACGATCGCGACCATTGGGCTGTCGGTTCACAAAGCGCTCGACGCTGCTGAGCAACTCGAGGACAAGGGAATATCGGCCGAAGTGCTCGATCTCCGTTCTCTGGTTCCTCTCGACCGGGAGGGAATCGTTGCCAGCGTGGAGAAGACACATCGGCTCATGGTTGTCGACGAGGACTACCACAGCTTCGGAATGTCCGGAGAGGTCATCACTACCGCAATCGAAGGCGCATTCGATTATCTGGATGCACCCCCGGTTCGGGTGACCACGCCTGACATCCCGATTCCCTACAGCCGTCCGCTAGAGCAGTGGGCGCTCCCCTCGATCGAACGGATCGTGGAGGCAAGCTCGAGTCTGCTCGTAGCCGGCTGACCCAGATAATGGCCCTCGAGGTCATGATGCCTGTCACCACCGCCTCCGACGAGGAGGCGGTGGTGACGGCCTGGTTCGTCGATGAGGGTGGAGCCTGCGCCGAAGGACAGCTGATCGCCGAAGTGCAGACGGAGAAGGTTTCCTTCGACATTGAGGCACCCGGCGCCGGATTCGTGGTGAATCGGATCGCTCTGAACCTTCCGGTTCCCCAGGGCAGCCTGATCTGCCTCATTGCCGATTCCGTGGAGCAGCCGGCGGCCGTCGCAGCCACAGCAGCGCCTTCGGCCCCAGACAGTGTCGCCCCTCCGGCGAGAGTTACCGCTTCTCCTGCTGCCAAGCGGGCGGCAGGAGAGCTGGGGGTGGATCTCACCGGGCTTTTGGGAACCGGGCCGGGAGGTCGGATCACCGAATCAGATGTGAGGGCCGCAGCCGCTCCTGCTGTTCCCAGCGGACTGCGGGCGGTGATCGCTCGCAACATGCGGCGCTCCCACGCCGAGACCGCTCCGGTGACGCTGAACTCCACCGTTCACTTGGGAGGCGAGAAGCCTTCTCACGTCACGGCCGAGGTCGTAAAGGTCGTCGCCGAAGTACTGGCCGATCATCCCCATCTCAACGGTCACCGCGAAGGCGACGTCTTCGTCCCGGCCGAAGACGCCCAGGTGGCGGTGGCCATCCAGACCGACGAAGGGCTGGTCGCCCCTGTGGTGCGGGATCCCGCCTCGCAGTCGGTCGATGTCATTTCTGGGGAAATACAGGGGCTGATCGAGAGAGCCAGCGCCAAGACTCTCACCGCCGAGGACTTCGAAGGCGGAACGTTCACCGTGTCAAACCTGGGCTCCTATGGAATCGACGGATTCACGCCGATCATCAACCTCCCACAAGTCGCAATTCTCGGGGCCGGAGCCCTGCGACAGGTACCAACGATCGACAAGAACGGAGCAGTTACCAGCGGGAATCAGATGGTGCTGTCGCTCACCTTCGACCACGCTTTCGTCGACGGTGCACCCGCAGCGAGATTCCTGCAGCAGATCGTGGAGAACCTGGGACTCTGACGCTACACGAGTGCCGAAACCGAGACGCGCCGGAGTAGGGCGAACACGCCTCAGCGCAAGGAAGAACCAGGACGTGTTGGGTTTGGGAGGCCTGTCGTTGTTGGGGATTTCGGGCGGAGCGACCTTGAAGTCAAACGGGTGTCAAACGGGCGACCAAGGGTCGAGCGGTGGTCCAAACCCTTGTGACTGAGGAGACACCGATTGACTCTGGTCGTGCGCAACCCGGCATCGCGTACGCCTCGGAGATCAGACCAGCCCAACGGGTGCTCGGGGGCTTCGAGGTCATCGAACCGAGGCAACCCCACCGACAAAGGTCGTTGCTCTTCAGGTCGGGTTCGATGGGGTCTGGCTGTCAGGTCGTATTCCACGGGGTACTGGGTCGATTCCCTTCGCTAGCCTGGCCGCCCGTCGGTAACAAGTAGTGAGGTAACCGCAGACGATGAGGCTGCTCGATTCTCCCGTGGCTCAGAGCCTGCTTAACGAGATGAAGTTCCGCTGCATCGGACCAACCCGCGGTGGCCGATGCGTAGCAGTGGCAGGAAACCCGGACAACCCGGCGGTCTTTTACTTCGGGGCAGTGGCGGGAGGCGTATGGAAGACGGAGGACGCCGGCACGACGTGGCGCAACATCAGCGATGGCTTCTTCAAGACCAGCTCTGTTGGGGCCCTGGCTGTATCCGAATCCGATCCCAATGTGATGTATGCGGGGATGGGTGAGAGCTGCATTCGTCTCGATGTCTCCCACGGCGACGGTGTCTACCGGTCCGGTGACGGCGGCCAGACCTGGACCCACTGCGGGCTGGAGGACACCCGGCATATCGGCGAGATACGTGTCTACCCCAAGGATCCGGATCATGTGTATGTCGCCGCCCTGGGTCATGCCTTCGGTCGCAACGAGGAGCGCGGTCTGTACCGCTCCAGGGACGGGGGCAAGAACTGGGAGAAGATCCTCTTCAGGAGCGATATCGCGGGGGCGGTCGACGTGGTGTTCGACCCCCGGCATCCCGAGGTTATCTACGCCACGATCTGGGAGACCTACCGCAACTTCTGGGAGTTGAGCAGCGGCGGGCCCGACAGCGGGATTTGGAAGTCCACCGACGGCGGCGACACCTGGGAAGAGATCACCCGCAATCCCGGCCTGCCGGAATCGGCGATCATCGGGAAGGTCGGAATCGCCGCCTCACCCGTGAAGGCAGGCCGAGTGTGGGCGCTGATCGAGGCCTCGGAGGCCCCCGGGCTGTACCGATCCGAAGACTTCGGCGAGACATGGCAGTTGGTCAACCAGGAGATCAACCTCCGGTATCGCCCCTGGTACTACATGCACGTCTTCGCCGACACCCAGGAAGCAGACACCGTCTATGTGAACAACCTCGACATGTGGAAGTCGACCGATGGCGGAGACAACTTCCAGCGGATCAGCACTCCCCATGGCGACAATCACGCTCTATGGATAGACCCCAACGACAACCGGCGGATGATCCAGGGCAACGACGGCGGCGCCAATGTCTCCTTCAACGGCGGCGAATCCTGGAGCACCATCTACAACCAGCCGACCGCACAGTTCTACACGGTGACCACCGACAACCGCGAGCCGTACTACCACGTATATGGCACCCAGCAGGACAACTCGAGTGTCGCCGTACCGAGCGGGGCCAACGACGGTGCCATCACTTGGGCGGACTGCTACCCCGCCGGTTCCGGAGAGAGCGGGTTCATGGCCGTCCATCCCGAAGATCCCAACATCGTCTTCGTTGGGGCGGTCGGTAGCTCACCGGGTGGCGGCGGGTCGTTGCAACGCTACGACCACCGCAGCGGCCAGATCCAACTGGTCAACGTCTGGCCTGAATTGCACGGCGGAATCGGTCCCGGCGAACTGGAGTACCGCTTCCCCTGGACCTATCCGATTCTGTTCTCTCCCCACGATCCAGGCGTGCTCTACACCGCCGGCAACGTGGTCTTCAGAAGCGAGGACGAGGGTCACACATGGGAGCCGATCAGCCCCGACCTCAGCAGAAACGACCCCACCAAGCTCGCCCCGTCCGGGGGTCCGATCACGAAGGACACCAGCGGCGCCGAGCACTACTGCACCGTCTCCACATTGCGCGAATGCTCAATCGAACAGGGCGTTCTCTGGGCCGGTACCGACGACGGCCTTGTCCATGTGTCGCGTGACGGCGGAGCTAACTGGACCAACGCCACACCACCCGATCTCCCGGAGTGGACGTTCGTCAGAACCGTCGAGCCGTCGCCCCATCAGGCGGGCACCGTCTATCTGGCAGCCACCCGATACAAGCTCGACGACAACACGACCTACCTGTATCGCACGACCGACTACGGGGAGACGTGGGAGGGCATCATCGGGGAGGACGAAAACGCGATACCTCCCGATGACTTCGTGAGGGTCATCCGGACCGACCCCGCCCGGCAGGGTCTCCTCTACGTCGGCACCGAGACGGGGCTCTACATTTCGACCGACGACGGAGCCACCTGGAATCTCTGGGAGTCGAACCTGCCGGTGACGCCGATCTACGACCTGACGGTGAAGGGCACCGACCTGGTGATCGCCACCCACGGCCGATCCTTTTGGATCATGGACGACCTCACCCCTCTCCATCAGCTCATAGACAGCCCACCCACCAGCGAGCCACGGCTCCTCGAACCACGGAGGGCATGGCGACTGCTGCCGGACCTGTTCGATGCGTGGATCACCACCGAGGGGAAGGACTACTGGCTTTCACTGGGGAAGCAGGCGACCTTCCACGCCCGGAAGGACGAGACCGGCCAAGTGGTGCGCTCCTTTCTGGATGCCGGCGAGGCGGCACGCATCGGAGTGATGATCACCTACCTCCTTGGCGACGACATGGACTCGGATGATCCGCCATCGGTCGCCCTGGAGCTCCTGGACAGCGACGGCGACCTGGTCAGACGGTTCGAGCCCAAGCCGGCCGGTCACGACGACATGACCGACGACGAGAAGGTCTTCCACTCGGGACCCTGGATCACCACCAAGTCGGGAGTCAACCGCTTCCTCTGGGATCTCCGCTACGAAGGTTCGACCAAGGTCCTCGGAAACAAACTGGCGGGCGAGACGAGCAAGGGACCCTTGGTGGTTCCTGGCACCTACGAGGCCCGGCTGACCGTGACCGATTCGGCGGGGAAAGGCCAGACGCAGACCCATCAGTTCGAAGTTCGCAACGACCCTCGCGCCGACGTATCGCAGGAGGATCTCGAGAAGCAACTGGATGCTCTCCGGAAGATCTACGACCACATCTCGAGCGCACACGAGGCCGTCACGACTATCAGGTCGATCAAGAGCCAGCTCGACCACTGGACGGAGAGGGCAGACCTGGATGAGGGTGCCCTCTCCGCGGCCGAGTCCCTGAAGGGGAGGCTCCACGAGATCGAAGACAGGTTGATGGTGCCCGGCGAGCACAAGGACATCTTTGGCAACAGCGAGCCTTCGCGGCTCAGTGAGAAGCTTGCCTCTGTGATCAGCGTTATCGCCTCTGCCGATGCGAAGCCAACCGAGAGCTCGCTGCAGGTGGCTGCTCAATACTCGGCGGAGATCGACGAGCAATTCGACCTGCTAGAGAGCGTTCTGGACACCGATGTTGCGGAGTTCAACGCTCTCATGAGCGGCGTGGACCTTCCAGCCATTCAGGTCTGAAATTGTCTCGGCGATCCTGGCTCGATCGAAACGTGACTTGACCGGTGGAGACATGGGTCGTCGTCGTCACGCTGCTAGCAGTGGCCGTCTCGTTCATGATCTCGGCGTCGGCCGGATTGGGAGGTTCGCTGATCCTGGTCCCGACGCTCGCGCTGGTGCTGGGCACCAAGGAAGGTGTTGCTCTGTCGGCCCTACTCCTCGCTGCGAACAACGTGGTCAAAGTGATCGCCTACCGGAAGACCCTCCCCTTCAGGAAGGCGCTTGTGGTGATCATCCTCATCGCTCTCGGCGCCGCTCTGGGTGCTCGACTGCTGGTGGCGGCTCCGGAGAACGTGGTGACCGTCGCGGTGATCATCAGTTTCACCCTCGCCCTCATCGCTGAACGTCTGGACATCACGGGTCTGCGCCGGGCGGGAGGACCGGTATTGGCCTTCGCATCGGGGGCCACATCTGGCTTCTCGGGCACGTCGGGTCCACTCAAGGGAATGGCCATCCGGCAACTGGGCCTCGATCGTGCCCATTTCGTGGGGGCGGCATCGCTGGCATCTCTCACAGGCGATCTTGCGAAGACCGCAGTGTTCACGGAGGCAGAGCTGCTGGGAAGAGAGAGCTTCCTGATCACCATGGCGGCCGTCCCCCTGATGATCGCCGCTACTTACACGGGACGCCGGATCAACCACTCGATCGGAGAAAGCGGCTACACCATCCTCTTCTGGACCGTGATGGCCGGATACACCCTTCGTCTGCTTCTGAGCCTCTGACCTAACCCCTCTCTGCATATGCATCCTGATCGGCACCAAGGAACACGAACAACCAGCCTTGTTCCTTGCGCTCAGAAACCATGGAAACGACCTGTGGCGGGTGAAATCGCTGCCGGCGTTCGGGCCGGCCACCGAACGATCGCACCTCGGTGCTGGTCGAGTATCTGGCGAAGATCTTGAATCCGTCCAGGGTGGATGATCGTTCCTCACATCAACGCGCAACCAGATTCGTGTGCCCAGTTGGAACGGTGGAAAAATGGTTGTCAAATAGGGTGTGGTGGTGACACGGCAGCAGGAATCTCATCAACTCTTGTGCGAAGTTGTTCGTTGGGAGCGGCTCGGCGTGTCTGATGCGCTGGTTGCTGACATCCCGTTGGGGCTCGGGGTCCTAGAGCTCGGCACTCCGGAGGCGGAGAGCAGGGCAGTGCGGGCCGGCATCGAGCTCATCGACGCCGGAGCAGACGTCATTGTGTTGGGCTGCACCGGCTTAACTCATATGCAGGAAAACCTTGCAGAAATGCTCGGAGTCCCCGTGGTAGACCCCTGTCTCGCAGCGGTAGAAACCGCCGAAGTGACCCTCGCCGAAAGATCTATGACGTGACCGCTATGCCAGAAGGTGGGCTGGTCGTCATCGCGGTCACGCCATTTGCCGATGACGGGACAGTCGACGAAGCCGGGGTCGGCCAGCTGATCGACTTCTATCTCAGCTGTGGGGTGTCAGGAGTGACGGTTCTTGGTGTCATGGGGGAAGCCAACCGGATGACGGCCGCCGAGTCGCGGCGAGTTGTGGAGTTGATGGTGCAGGCCGTCGCCGGCCGGGTTCCAGTGATGGTGGGCGTCACGGACAGTTCGCTTCGACGAATGAGAGATCTGGTTGAATACGCAATGACTTGTGGGGCCGCCGGTGTGATGGTTGCGCCCCAGCCCGGGCTCAAAGGAGACGCCGCTGTCGCCAAGTATTTCAGCGATGTCGCCGCCGCCTTGGGGCCCGACATTTCCATCTGCGTCCAGGATTTTCCGAAAGCCAACGATGTGCATCTTTCGGTCCTCTCTTGGCGAATGATCGTCGAGTCATGCCCTAGCGTCGTGATGTTGAAAGCCGAGGACGAACCCGGGTTGGGCAAGCTCACGGCGATTCGTGAAGCGGAACTCGGGGACCTTCGCCGCAAAACGATCCTCACAGGCAACAACGGGATCCATCTTGTCCAGGAGTTGGGCCGTGGCTCCGATGGCGCGATGACAGGGTTCGCTTTTCCTGATGTGTTAGCGGCCACAATCAGCTTGTTCGACGACGGGAAACCGGACGCCGCCGAGGACTTGTACGACATCTACCTTCCTACGAACCGTCACGAACTCCGTATGGGGATATCCATCCGAAAAGAGATCCTTCGTCGCCGCGGTGCATTGGCTTCGGCCCACGCCCGTCATCCAGCAGCGGCGTTGGAGCCGGTCGACCATGCCGAGCTTGATCGTCTTCTCGCACGTGTCGAACGTGCCAGCGGACAGCCTATCTCCGCGATTCGCAAAGTCTGATGCTGGAGGTCGTCGTCAAAGATGGTCGGTTGGTTGACGAGACCGGTGTCAAGAACACCGACCTGGGAATCAGCGATGGGCGCATCGTCGAGGTTGGTGAGGGTTTGGATGGTGCCGAGACGGTTATCGATGCCTCAGGCAAATGGGTTCTCCCGGGCGGGTTGGACAGTCACGTTCACCTCGATCAACTCTCGTCGAAAGGAGATATGACAGCTGACGACTTCGCCAGCGGTTCACGATCGGCGATCCATGGTGGAACAACCACGGTTGTACCGTTTGCGGCGCAGCACCGGGGCATGTCCATCTCTGAGGTCGTGGACGACGCTTTCGGTCGTGCGAAGACTCAGATGGTCACTGACTACGGCATGCACCTGATCGTCACCGAGTTCAACGACGTGTCCGTTGCCGAGTTGGAGCGAGCCGCCGAAGCCGGGATATCTGCCGTGAAGATCTATTTGACCTACGACCGTCTCAAAATGGTCGGCCATGGCGCGTTAGATGTAATGAAGGCCGCCGAACGATTTGGCCTTCCGGTGATGGTTCATGCCGAGAGTGATGCCATCGTTGGTTGGAGCCGGGACCAACTGGTCGCTGCAGGGCAGGTTCAGGCGAGTTCGCATGCCACTTCGCACAGTCGTGCGGCAGAGTGGGCTGGTGTCGCCGAGGCCTTGGCCCTGGCGGAGACCTCAGGCGCAACGCTCTATCTGGCACATCTCTCCACTCCTGAAGCTCTCGACCTGGTCCAGACCGCACGCGGTCGTGGGACGACAGTGGTCGCCGAGACCTGCCCTCACTACTTGCTCCTCGACGAGTCCGCACTGGAGGCACCGATCGCCGATGCAGCTCCGTTCATGTGCAGTCCACCGTTGCGGGGCAAACGAGAACGAGACGGGCTCATCGAACATCTCGCTGCCGGACACATCGACATCGTGACTTCCGACCATTCGCCATACACCATGAAACAGAAGCTTCCCCAGGGGTCAAACACGCCATTTTCCGAAGTGGCCAACGGGCTACCCGGCATAGAGCTGAGGATTGCCTTGCTATGGACGTTGGTTGCCACCGGAAGGCTGACTCATTCCCAACTGGTAGCGGTGACATCGACAAACCCTGCGCGGGTTTGTGGCATGTTTCCAAAAAAGGGCTCGCTCGAAGTGGGCGCCGACGGAGACGTCGTGGTTTGGGGTGAGAACCTCCACGCGGCGTCATGGGAGAAGCTCCACGATCAGGTTGGCTACACACCGCATGAAGGTATGACAGCTCATAACCATTATGTAAGGCTGGCAGGTTCGGATTTGCCTCCGCTTCTGATCGTTTCCTTCGACAGGTTTGATCAGGGCCGATGTCTCTCGGACTCTTTCGGGGGGTGTCGGGCGGCGGATCGTGTTCTGTGCAACTCTTGGAGACCTCGTGTCCTCTCGGATAGCGTGGACACGTGGAAAACCTTCCGGAGCGGACCGACCTGGGATACCTTCTGGCCCGCGCCTCGCAGCGCTGGGACGCGCTTCTCGCCGAGCGGTGCAGGGCGCACGGTTTTCCGGAGGTGCGACCGTCCTTCGGGTCGATCTTGCTCCCGTTGTTCGACGACGACGGGCTTCGCATTGGCGACCTGACCGACCGGGCACGCATCGCGAAGCAGTCGATGACGACTCTCGTCCGTGACGCGGTGGCCGCAGGTCTGGTCACGCGCGAGGTCGATCCCAAAGACGGGCGATCCCATCGGATCTGGCTTACGCCGCGGGCCATGGAGTTTCGAGCCGTGGCCGATTTGATCCTCAACGAGATGACTGACCGACTGATCGCAGTTGTCGACCCCGAGTCGGTGGAGATCGTGTCGCGCTCCCTGGCGGCTGTCAAGAGCCTGCCACTGGATAACAATTCCTAGACGACCAAGGACACCAGGAACGCCGCCTCCAGTGTCATGAATACTGCGAGGGCGACGACTGCGGCGATGCCGCGATGGTCGTGCCGCTCGAAACGGAACAGCCTTGCAAACAGTCCTGCCGTTGCCATCGGGCTCGCGCTGAGCCACAGATCACGTCGGGCGCCCGGTCCGGCGATCCGCATCACTTCGTCGACCGAGCCCATCGCCCTCGCCACGGGACCCAGCATGGCCCTGCTGTGGCGCTTGGTCGGAGCGATCCCGTCGACCAGACCCTTGAGCGCCTCTCCGATAGCACCGTCGTCTCGGGCCCAGTGTGCTCTGAACACGACCTCGCCAGTCCGATCGATGAGAAAGGCGGCATTCGGCTTCCCGTCCAACAGTTGGTGGAGCGCACCGTCGAGCGTATCGACGGCTACCGGGTAGGGCACGCCGAACCGGTCGCGCAGAGAGCGTGCATGATCTCGTTTCTCTTCCTCTGATGCGGGTTGGGGATAGTTTGCTCCCGGGTGTGCCTCGCGGGTGTTTAGGAGCACGAAGTCGATGTGTTCTCCGAACTCGCCGTGGAGGGCGTCAATCACCGGAAGTGAACTATTCGTCATTGGACATGTGATTGATCCTGTGACCAGGAGGAGCGGCTTCTCTCTATCTCCCCCGATCTGAATGGTGCCGTCGTTGAGCGTGGGCAGATCGTATGCAGCGAGAGAATCGCCCGGTGCGAGAGCATTGTCACTGAAACGCAGGTCCTGTAAAAGCAGCTTGGGTCTGAACCGGTCGTATCGGTAGGCATCTCCCGTGCCGGAAAGGGGATCGGTTCTCTCGATGGTTCGCATGGGGGCCTCCGTGAAAAGCATTTAGTACGGTACCGGACTACCTCTCTAACACTCGATGCCTGTTGGTGATTCCAAGGTGTTGACGGCAGGGCAGCTGAAGGTTCGGTGTCGACCACTTCGACCTGGTTGTCATAGACGAAGCTCGTCGCTCCGCTTACCGGAGGTACAAGGCGATATTCGAGTACCTCGACTCGCTACTCGTCGGACTTACCAATTTAAGGGGGGTCTGGCTTTCAGGTCGAGTCCATGAGGTACTGGTGTCGGAGAAAGGACTCGAACGTCCATGGGATTACACGACCCACTAGGCCCACACCCTGGTGGGCCAACAGCCATCTCAGTGAACATCCCGGCACGGAACCCCGTCAGAGCGGGCTCCCCGACGTCCCGGAGAAGCCGGGGCTATGCGGAAAGCCAAGAGATGTGTCACGAAGGTGTCATTCCGGAGCAGCCACAAACCCATTCGAAATCCCCTATCCCCCACCTCTGCACGACCATCCGAACCATGATCCGAATCTCCTTCCCACTAACCACAGCAAAACATCTCCCTGACTTCAGAAAACCGGGAACGCCCCTCGAGCCGACCACACATTTCCACGGACCCATGAAATACCGTCCTTTGGCTCCGGTGTCATTTCGTCAGCCTCATCACCCCCGCTCCGACGCCTCGAGGTCCTCCAACCAAGGCAACCTCATCTATAGACGCCAAGCGGAGGGTTCCATGAGGTATGGCTCTCAGGTCGGGTTACATGGGGTCGAATGATCGTGTTGGCAACCCCACGACCCTCATCTTCCCTTCTCACCAGCCGCCCATAGGTGCCGCTGTGTGCGCCCCCGGAGCTGAGTTCGAGCGCACCCTCTCGCTAGGTCCAAAGTCGACGCTGTTGGCTTGCTCGGCTCATCGAATCGGCCCTCACCGGCGACCTTCCGAATAGTCACCTGTCCGACAGATCCCGAATCATGGAACCGAACTTCGGCGTTCGCCACGAGTAGCAACGCACAGCGTTCCACCAACCTGGGAAATGATATGAATGCTCAAAGGACACCTGTCACGACCACGCCGTGCGACTGTCATGCCGATTGGCCCGCATCTCTCGGCGGTCGACCGGCCGGCGGCGCACCGCACCGAGCGAAAAGACAATCCCTATGATCGAGGGACCGTTCGCGATCGCTTTTGGTGCCGGTTTGGTGGCGACGATGAACCCATGCGGGTTCGCGATGCTTCCTGCCTACTTGTCGTACTTCATGGGCTTGAACGACGACGAGGAGACGAACCGGGCGGCCTCCCTCCGCCGTGCGCTCGTCATCGGCGGCGTGATGTCGGGGGCTTTCCTCCTGGTGTTTGGCATATTCGGGTTGGTGATCACAGCCGGGTTCCGAACGGTCATCGAATGGATCCCTTACATCGCACTGGGTATTGGTGGTCTCATCGTTGTGCTCGGTGTTGCGATGCTCCGCGGATATGAACTGACTGTCGCGTTGCCTAAGGCGAAGAGAGCCAAGAAGGGCCAGGGTCTGCGTGGTGTATTCGGGTTCGGACTCTCTTACGGGGTTGCTTCTCTCTCGTGCACCCTCCCGGTCTTCCTGGCGGTGGTTGCCACTCAACTGACGGCGGCGAGCTTCGTTTCGGGGGTCGCCACCTTCGTCGTATACGGCTTCGGGATGTCCATCATGCTGGTCGGTGTCACGGTCGCGTTGGCGTTTGGCAAGCAGTCGATGGTGAAGAGGCTGCGGAGCTCGGCTCGTTACATCAACCGCGTCTCGGGCGCCGTTCTCGTCATCGCCGGCGGCTACATCTTGTGGTTCTGGGGTACCAACCTGAGCCGGGGCGCCGAAGCTCTCGGTGATCAGGGCGCTTTCCGATTCGTGGAGACCCTGTCACAACGGGCGACCGAAATCTTTGGGCAGAACGCCCTGCTGTGGGGAGTCATCCTCGTGGCCGTCATCGCTGCGGTCGTCGTGTATGCGTTCAGGGGCTCCGACGGCGAAGAAGAGGGCACGGTAGAGACTGGTAGGTTCCGCTGGCGAAGGGTCTCGCATCATCGCGGCTTCCGTTGCTGTCCTGGTATTGGCTTCTGCGACCGGAGTGGTGGTCCTTCGCAATGTATTGGGAAGTTCAGATTCCGATACCGGCCCCGTGGCCGCTGCTGTAGCGCCGCGCGGTCCCCGTGCGCCCTCGTTGGCGTTCCCGCTGTTCGACGGGTCCACGGCAACCTTCGCCGCCTATGAGGGGGTACCACTCGTTGTGAACTTCTGGGCATCGTGGTGTCCATCGTGCGTTGCTGAGATGGCGGCCGCCATTCGGCCCGTGCAGGCATACGCCGGAGACCACGTCGGCTTCCTCGGTGTCAACCTGCAGGACAGCCGGACCGAGGCGCTCCGGCTCATCGAGGAAACCGGGGTGCAGTTCGATCTCGCCGAGGACGACGGAGCGCTCTACCAGGAGTTGCAGGGCATCGGGATGCCGTTCACCGTTTTCATATCTGCCGCGGGCGAAGTCGTCGAAAAGCACAACGGACCCCTCTCAAGGGGCCAGCTCGAGGATAAGATTCGCGAGAACTTTCCCGACTACGAAGCGTCGGGGCCCGTTGCCGGCGATTCCGATACGGCCGAGCCGCCAATCGTCGAGGGCGGGGGCCCGGCTCCGAACGGCCCCGAAGTCATTGTCGACGCCGACGTCCAGCTACCTCCCCAGCTGGCCAGGCTTCAGGGATGGACTACCGATTTCACCCGCCGAACGATCGACAGCCTCGACGAGCTGATTGTCGGCATTCCCGTCGCCGACCCCAGGGACATCATCCCTCCGTTGGACAACCCGGAGTTCGAGCAGGTCAGCGAGGCTGCCCAGTGGCTCGATTCCCGAGAGCCGGGTGTGTTATTCGCGTTGGATGGAGACGCCCGCTTCTACCCCCTCCGAATCATGACATTCCACGAGGTGGTCAACGACAACTTCGCGGGTCGGCCGGTTGTCGTCACCTATTGCCCGTTATGCAACACAGCGGTCGTGTTCGATCCGGTCGTCAACGGCGAGACTTTGCGCTTGGGTGTCTCCGGTCTCCTTCGCAACAGCGACCTGGTGATGTGGGACAGCTCCACCGAGACACTGTGGCAACAGATCACCGGTGAGGGGATCGTGGGCGAGTTGGCGGGCACCCAGCTCGAGTTGCTCGGCTCCTCGCTCGTTCGCTGGGGAGACTTCCAGTCCGAATTCCCCGAAGGTACCGTGCTGTCGCGTCAAACCGGTTTCACCCGGTCCTACGGTCAAAACCCCTACCGCGGATACTCCTCCAGTGACCGGCCTTTCCTCTTCGACGGTGACCTCGATGAGCGTTTTCCAGCACTGGAGCGGGTTGTGGGTGTCACCGTCGACAGACACGACAAGGCATACCCGTTTAGCGTCATCTCCCAAGTGGGGGCCGTCAATGACGTCGTGGGTGAGACACCGATCGTGGTGTTCTGGGGAGCCCCAGACACCGCAGACGCCTTGGACACGGCAGATATCACCCAAGGGAAATCGGTCGGAACCGGTGTCGCTTACAACCGGACGGTCAACGGAACCGTATTGACGTTCGTCGCTAACGGCGACGACACCTTCACCGACAACGAAACAAACACCACATGGAACCTCCTGGGCAGAGCGACCAGCGGCCCCCTCGAAGGAACGCAGCTCGACACCGTCGTCCACCGGAACGACTTCTGGTTCGCCTGGGCGGCGTTCAACCCCGACGACCCCGTGTTTCTAGTCGTGGCCGCCTAGCTGAAGGGTCGGCTACTCAGACCTTCGGGGTTGAAACGCTCAATCCACGGCAACCGAATCCACCGCCCATAAGTTCGAATTAGGACGTGTTGGGACGAGAAGGCCGGTGGTTATTGGGGATTTCAGGCGGACGATGAGCGGGCATCAAACAGGGGCCAAACAGCCAGACCACTTGACTGCCAGTTACATCAGGCACTCGAAATCGCCAATGGTTAGCTGACGCTTCGACCCCTAAAAGTGATATAACGGCACTTATGCGTGCCCGATTCGAATTAGGACGTGTCAGATCGACAAGGACAGCAACTACCTGCCGTTGAGTGTCAGATAACCTCTTCTGATGTCTGACTTCCATCTGGCCCAGTACAACATCGGACGTATCCGAAGACCCCTCGACCATCCGGATGTCGCCGAGTTCATCGCTGCGCTGGGTCCGATCAACACCCTCGCCGAGGTTTCGCCAGGATTCGTGTGGCGTCTCACAGATGAAGACGGTCAATCCTCCAGCTATGTGGAGGTAGACGGAATCGACGACCCTCTTCTCATTGTCAACTACTCAATCTGGAACGACCTCGACTCGCTGAAGCATTTCATTCATAAGAGCGGGCACATCGCCTATCTACGTAGAAGGTTGGAGTGGTTCGAGCACAACGAAGAAGCCACCAGCGTCGCCTGGTGGATCCCCGCTGGAACCATTCCCGAAGTCAGCGAAGCTCACCGGCGTCTGTTACATCTTCGTGAGCACGGTCCGACAGCGACCGGCTGGCCTCTCACCAAGCCGTGGCCCACACCCGGGTCTTGACGAAGGTGTCAGGGCTTCGCCCTCCCCAGAACCGCATCCGTACCTCAGAAAGGCCGCCAATCAGGAGGGGAGTCGGCTGGATCGGCTTGAGCATTTATTGTGGGCAGAAGGGCCAAAGGACCATAGGCAACTAGGGGCCCCGCATCGTGACAGTGATCAGTGGGATTACTCAAGGGAGTTGACACCTGTTCTGCTTGAGCCTCGGAGTCACGGTCAAGACCGCTGTCCCCAGCTGAGACAAGAACCTGAAACGGGCAGATGCGTGACACAATGGAGGTGATTGGCATAGCCGACTCATGACCTCACTTTGGGATCAGGAAGCGGCGGCGGAGTATGAGCCGACCTGACTTGCAGCAATGCCAGCGCTTCCTCGATTGCACGGTCTAGCTGAGGGTCCTTGCCCGAGAAATAGTCGGTTGGTGAGTGGATCACCTCGATGTCTGGATCGACCCCGTGGTTCTCGACTCCCCACTCCTTGCCTTCGAGCCAGAAGGCGTACCGTGGCTGAGTTATCGAAGTCCCATCGACAAGCTTGAATCGTCCGTCGATTCCGACGACTCCGCCCCACGTCCGCACACCAACCACGGGACCACCGCCAACGGCCTGAATAGCTGCATTGATGATGTCCCCGTCCGAACCGGAGTACTCATTCGCCACCAGCACCACCGGTCCTCTTGGTGCCGACTGCGGGTAACTCTGCGGCTCTTCGTTGTGCCGGCCGTAAATCCACCCGACTAGCCGTTTGGTGAGACGGGAAAGCACGAGCTGGCTCGTATGCCCGCCCCGGTTGTAACGGACATCAACAATTAGACCCTCCCGGCGTGCTGCGTGACGCAGGTCCCGGTGCAACTGGGCCCACCCAGTACTCATCATGTCGGGGATGTGCACATACCCCAGTCGTTCGTCCCCAAGCTCTTCGACATGTTCGCGCCGGGACCGCACCCAATCCTGGTACCGGAGCGCCTCTTCGTCATCTAGCGGCAAGACCACGACTCGCCGGTCCGACTCGCCGCGACGCAAAGTCAGTTCCACCGGTTTCTCTGCTGCACCAATCAAGCTTCCGGCCGGACCGAGCAAGGGGTTAACAGCGACTCCATCCACTGCGACTATCAAGTCACCTTCGTGCGCATCTACCCCTGCGGCTCGTAGCGGAGATCGGGCCGCAGGATCGCTCGACTCTCCGGGGAGGATCCGGTCGAGAATCCAACCGTCACCGGTGGGAGACATGTCGGCCCCGAGAAGACCGAGGCGGCGATCCTGGTCACCGGGGGGATCAGTCGGTATCACGTACGCATGGGAGGTATTGAGCTCGCCGGCGACCTCCCAGAGCAGATCGACCAGGTCGTCGTGGGTGGCGATCGTTTCGACGGTGGGTCGCCAGCGTGCCACAACCTCACCCCAATCGACACCATCCATGTCTTCGCGCCAGAAGTGGTCTCGCATGAGTCGAGCTGTTTCGTCGAACATTTGCATCCACTCGGATTGCGGATCGATTTCGAATCTCAGCCTTGACATATCGATCTTGACGTGTGCCGGGTCTTTCTCCTCCACCTTCCTATCAGAAGGGACCACGCTGAAGGTTTGCTTGTGACGCACCACGACTCGCTGACCATCGCCCGACACCGAATAGTCGGACACCTTTTCCACCAGTGTTTCGACAGTGCGCTTTTCCCACGACCAGAGCTCGAGCGTATCGGGAGTCGGGTCGCTGACGACGCCGGCGCGACGGGTCCCGAGTTGCCCGGCGTCCCTTTTGTTCTCGATCCAGATAACCCCGCCGTCGCATGCCCGCAGATGGCGGTAACGGCCTGATGCCACGGGGAACGGGACCGCTCGATCTTCTGAACCGTCGATGTCGAGGTCGGGACTGACCGGGTAATCGGCCGGGCCCTCGGTGGTGTCACTGCCTGGTTTCCTCTCCTCTTGCTCTGTCTTCTGAGGGCTGATCCTCCAGCCGTCAGCGCTCGGGCCGAAAGGCGGGGGCTCTTCTGCTGAAACTGGGATGAGCCATGGTCTCGTACTCGCCGCGAACGAGAGGGCGAACTCGTGGGCGTCGTAGTCAGGGTCGAACGTACGGTCGGAGAGGAACACGACGTGCTTGCCGTCCCGGGAGAAGGCCGGATCGTGATCGTGGAACGTCCCGGACGTCAATTCCAACGGATCATCGTCTGACCGAGTGTCGAAGATCATCAACTGATGGACAGAACCTATCTCAGTTGGCTGCGACCACATCAAGTACCGTCCGTCTTGAGAGAAACTCGGCGTGAGAGCCTCACCGTGAGCCGATCGGCCGACGGGACGCACGGGGTAGCTGTCACCCTCGGACACGTCGACGATCGAGATGGCACCATCATGGGAAATGGCAGCAACCCTGTCGCCTGAAGGGTCGCTGACAAGATGGAGCACCCGTCCGAGCATCCCCGAACACACCCTTTTAGGAAGCTCCTGTCCGGCCAGATGATAAATCTCGAGGCAATCGTCACCCTCTGCGTCGGTGACGAACGCGCCGTAGCCGCTCCGCCCTAGCACTACCGGCTCCCGAGCCCTGACTCCTGAGTCGGCTATCAGAGATCGAGCGGGGCCCTCGCGGTGTGTCAACCAGAAGGCGTTGCCTCGCCACGTCAGCAAACTGGCATCCGCACCGTGGTCTGGCATTAGCCGGCCGAGGGCCTTGGTCGGCTGAGCCCGGCGTCGCTTTGGCTGTGCTCCGGGAACGATCACCTCGATTTGGTGTGGCTCAACATCCAGAGAGTCCAGCGCCAGGATCTTGCCTCGGCTGTGCCAGACGACACGTCGCCCGTCGGTGGTGGCGTCGCGAACGTAACCCTGCTCGGGTCCCTGGAACGTGAGCCGACGAGGCTCCCCGGAAGGATCTGAGACGTCGTCAAAGACCCAGAGATTGGCCTGTTCGGTTGCCTTGGCTGCCGGCCCGGGGAGCCGCGCCGCCCGGTCCGACACGAAGACGAGCTTGTCATCTACCCACATCGGGTCCACGAGGGAGGCGGGTTCGTCGGACAGCAGACGATCCCACGCCCCATCGCCCGATCGATCCAACCACAACTTTGGAGCGGTGCCGCCTCGATAGCGTTTCCAGTGTGCCGGCGGTCGGATTCCCGGCGTGGAGAGAGCCACTGTCCCGGAGTCGCTGACTGCCAATCCCCAGGCTGGGCCATACCGCAGCCGTTCGACCGATCCATCGAGGCCGACTGCTTTGACAGCCACATGACGCAGGTTGAATTCACCCGCATGTGTAGCCGCCAGGACCCTTCCGTCGGTCGTCCATCCCAGAACCAGTGTGTTCTTTGCTCCCCACCATGTGAGGCGTTGCGGCGAGGTACCGTCGACTACGGAGACTGCGTAAACCTCGGGATGTCCGTCCTTGAATGAAACGAAGGCGATGTGTTCGCCGTCCGGGGAGAAGCGGGGATTGCGGACTGGCTCACTGTCGTCGGTGAGACGCCAGGCACGGCCGCCGCTGACGGAGGCCAACCAGATGTCGTCGGCGGCGGCGAAGGTCAAAAGGTCCACATGAAGGTGGGGATACCGGAGATAGGTGGGCACTCAACCACGATAACCGTCCGGTCATCGATCGCACTTCAGACCGTCGTCAGACCCACTGGAAGAACTAGGACGTGTTGGGGCCGGGAGGCCTGTCGTTGTTGGAGAATTCTGCGGTTGGGGCGAGCGGTATCAAACGAGAGTCAAACGCTGGGACCGCGTAGGGTCGGCAACCACAGGAAAAGCCTCCTCCAGTTAAACCGACGTGGGGGAGGCTTCTCCCTATTTGACGGTTGGTATCTGGGACTTTCGGCCCTAGCTGGAAGAACCACTGTCAGCCATGGTCGGTGGCTTGGGACCGTGAACTGGCTTTCACATCACGGTTCCGGTGTTCGGGAACACCTCCCCCAGCATCGTCCCTATCCCGGACGCTAGAAGCCCCCCGTCCCCACGGGGGGCTTCACCAATTGCCGACTGTCGGCCTTTCGGGTGAGGCACACACGGGGGTGCCAGCTAGATCCTGCTTCCCAGAAGAGCTACGAGGAGTGCCCAAGGAGCCGCACGAGCCACGAACTGAGACAAATCATCCACATGGAAGCGCTGCCTTTGTCACGACTCGCCACCCGTCAGACACATTGAGGATCGTGTCCCCGCCAACCGGGGGGTACGCCGTCCGGTACGACGACGGGAGGCCGCCGGGGACACGATCCAGGGTGCTTAGGAGAGGCACCTCTTATGCCCGACCCTTTGATAGCGGGAACAGGCTGTGACCACTCCCAAGCTCCGCCGAAACTACGACTGTGAACGTCTGTTCTGTTGCTGAGACGGCTGGAGTGTTTCGCGGGCTAGGCCGGGTATTTGGCCGTGCATAATGAATCTCTTATGTCAAGTTGCCGGCGGTTTGTGGACAGGACTGGGATGGGTCACACCGTCTGGTGGACAAGCTCTTATTAGGTCACACGGTCCGCCAAGAGTTGTTGGGTGGGGTCGACAGGTCATTATCAGGACAGCATCAACGATGCGTCAGCCGGTTAGATTGGGTCAGAACCCCACCCGGATCTTAAAGGATTGCGGGTAAGTGTTCGAACAGTGTCGCTCCTTCCACTCGCTTATGGGCAAAGGGGTGACATTCACCTCTGCCACACGGAACGGGAACCAACCAGCTGACTCAATCGGACCAACCGGCGTCCCCACCGTCTGACAGGATGCGGGCCACACAGCCCACATCATCCCTCCCAGCCGGTTATGTGCGGCGCGATTTGGCGGTATCTGGTGTGTGTTCGTGGGGAAACCATTGGGGCTATTCGACACTGGCCGCTAGCTGACACAGGACAAAACCGACCAATGCTGCGCGTTGAGATGCCTGAAGGTGCCTTAAGAGTGTGGGTTTCACTACGCTTCGATTTCTTGGTATGTACTGATGCATACCGCACCCGCTCTGCCCCTTAGTTCCGTCTGGGCGGAGTAACCGTAGGACTTGCTGATGCGAGCCGGTGAAAACAACATCGGCAGCGGTGCTCTTCCGCTGGGGTGTCAACCATCGACGGTTCGACGCTTCCAAAGGAGCAACACATGTCCATCAACATCTTCGTGGGAAACCTCACGTTCAACACCAGTTCCGGTGATCTCGAGTCGCTCTTCGGTGCCCACGGTTCCGTGCAGAAGGCACAGGTAATCACAGACCGTGACACCGGAAGGTCACGCGGTTTCGGTTTCGTTGAAATGTCGTCTGACGACGAGGCAAACGCAGCCATCGAAGCCTTAGACGGCAAGGACGTCGATGGACGTCAGCTCACCGTCAACAGGGCCAAAGAGCGCTCGCGTTGAAACCAAACTCCGAGAGGAGAACCAACGGGACTGAGCGATGCACGGCGTGCGGACATCCGCGCCCCGAGCATCGGACTCAAGGCGGTTGCACGGTGCCCCAGTGCCGGTGCACCGCATACGGGGTCCCGGAGCCCAAAACAGGCAAGTAAGTCTTCACGGTCTCCGGGAGTGGACATCGAAACCGGAGCCGGATCGCCATCTGGGTCCGACGATGAGTCCCTTGAAAACGTAGACGGCGGCAGGCCACCACATCGGTGGCCCCAACCCGATGTCCAAGGTCGGTCCGACCGATTCAGCAACGAGACCGCACATAACGGCACTTATGGGCGGCTGATCACGGTCTCAAAAACCGCACATAATGCCGGTTATACGTGGGGGTTAGATGATGAGGTGTTCCTGCAAGAAGCCTTGTTGGGTGCTTGCGGATAGCTCGTATTCGGGTGTGTCGGGATACAACACCCCGAAGTGACCGCCATCAACGGTAACCAGCTGTTTCGGTTCGCTGGCAGTAGCGAAAACGTCCCGTGCGACGTCAGCGTCGCTTTCCTCGTCCTCTCTCGCTACGACCATCAGGATGGGTGCGCTGATGCGTGGAATACAGACCTGGGGGTCGAAAGGGGCCGGTGTTTCTAAACGGGCGTGTGTGGCTTGGTTTTTCCATCCGGTTCCGAAGCTCCCTCCACTCTCAATGAACCAACGAAACGCGGTGAGAGTCTCCACTAACGATGGGTTGTGCAGTTGGTCAGCGGAAACAACAGGAAGTGGCCCAACGACCGTTCGATCGAGTGAATCGATGTCGGCGTTCAACACCGTCTCCTTGATCGTCTTGAAGACGGTGCCGTCCGGATCCGGCGGAGACAACTCTTCTCCGAAGGCCGGGACCAGCAACACGACGGCGGCAATCGTGGGATCGGTGGCGGCAACGACAGAGGCAACTGAGGTGCTTGAACTCACGCCCCAAATACCCACACGGTTCCGGTCCACCTGGTCCAGGCTGCGAAGAAATTCGACCGCCGACCGGTAGTCGCGTGCCTGATTCCAAGCGATGATTTCATGTCGAGGTTCGCCCTCGCTCGGGCCAAACCCCCGGTAGTCGAAGAGGAGTGCAGCCACGCCTATCGCGGCGATGGCCCTTGCGTAGCGTTCGAAAACAGCAAAGTGGCTGGTAGCGGAGAATCCCGGAGCCATCACGATTCCTGGAGTCGGCCCCTCGACGTCGGGGGTGAAAAGTCGCCCGCGGAGAACGCTGCCCTCCGAGCTGAACTCAACGGCGGAAACGAGTTGTGCACTATTCGACATATCCGTTTGACCATACGACCGTCCCAAAGTCAACGGGCGCCAGACCCCCGCACATAACGGCACTTATGGGCGCCTAGTCGGGCGTCACGGCCCGCACGTCACGGACTGCACATGATGCCGGTTATGGGCCGGATGGGGCTGGCGTTTCGGTGAGGCCGACTACTTCGTGTCCGACTACGTGGCCGTCCTTTCCGGGAAGATCCAGGTCGAACCTGCGGCCGTATACGACTCTGCCGATGGTCCCGGAGTGAACCTTTGCAGTGACCAACATCGAAGTTGCCGTGGTCTTGTTTGCTGATTCAAGACGGCTAGCGGTGTTGACCACATCACCGATGACAGTTTCTCGGGCGGACGATTCGCCACCCATCATCCCGTATATGACCTCACCGACAGCAATTCCCACCCTGACCCGGAATTCGTGACTGTAGATGCGGCTTACGTACTGGTTCATGTCGCCAGCAACATTGAGGATTTCTAGTCCTGCCTTGACCGCTGAGAAAGCCGAATCGTGTTCGTTGTTGACGCCAAAGACAGCTAACAGACCATCACCCATGTAATTGTCCACACGGCCACCCTCCGACTCAACAGCAACACCGGAACGACTGAAGAACCGATTGAGGATGTGAACAACGTCATACGGTGGAAGCGACTCGGACATGGTGGTGAACCCGGCCACATCGGCGAACATGACTGCTGCTTCCTTGACCTCTCGACCAACTGGCCCTCTGTAATGACCTTTACCGAGCTGCGAAGCCATCTCAACATCGACACTGTCGAGGACCAGTCTCCACAGTCGAACTGAGCCGCTGACCTCTGTCTGACATGCCAGCCGGATCTCATCGGGGAAGTCCAGCTTGGCCGCCATCAGCGCCTCGTTCTCGGTGCGTTCGGTCAACGCATCGTCTCCTTCGACGATTCGGACCCGGCACGTCGAACAACGGGCACGACCACCGCACAGATGGGCAATGTCAATTCCAGCCTCAACCACTGCCTCGAGAAGGTTCGCCTTGCCAACAAAGGAGATGGCAACCTCATCCGGCCACACAAAAATCTCAGGCATCCAACCAGCCTAGGAGACACCTCAAACGACGGACCCGGCGCACATAACGGCACTTATGGGCGGTATTCAGCGTGGCAAGTGACCGGACATATTGCCGGTTATGGGCGGCTAGTTTTGGAGACTGGCGGTTTTTGAACCCTTCTGGTCTGGCTGTCTAGTGGCGTCTGGGGGCTGATTTCTGCAGTCTTGGATGGGGCTGTGCCGGAAGGGGCTGAGTGTCTCGTTGGTGACTCTTCGGCTGGTGGTGGGCCGGAACGTGATTTAGCCTTCTTGTATGCGGCGATGGGTGCAGATTCTTGGGTGGACGCTTGTTTGGAGTGGCCTATTCGTGATCGGCCTTGTTGTGTGGCAGGTCTTGGGAACCGATGTCGTCAACGGGCGGGTGCAGGCAGCGGCTGGAATTCATCTAGAGCAAAGCTTCGTCCAGGTGAGACAGGATCTTCCCGAGGTCGAGGATGTGCCGGTTCTCGAGGTCGGAGAGGTCGTTGTTCCAGACGGTGCGCCGGAGAGCGCCCCCGATATTGTCGAGTATTACGCCGAGGATCAGCCGAAGGAAGATACCGAGTTCGCCTACATGTCTATCCCGAGCCTCGATCTGGAGACGGTTGTGTTCGAAGGGGTGACCGTCGAAACGTTGAGGAAGGGTCCTGGGCACATGCCGTGGACGCCTCTACCGGGGCAGGCCGGCAACAGTGTGATCTCGGGTCATCGGACGACCTACGGGAGGCCATTTTTCGACTTTGATCAGCTGAAACCTGGGGATCGAATCGAGATAGAAACGGCGATCGGTCTCCATGTGTACGTGGTGAGAGACAGTTTCGTGGTCAAACCCACCGACGTCTGGGTCACCGAGAACAGGGAGGGGAGTTGGCTGACAATGACGACCTGTAACCCGAAGTTTTCCGCTCGGGAGCGTCTCATCATCACTGCGGAACTTGTGGAGGGTCCCAACGCCGCCTACATCAGTCTTCTTCTCGAAGGTCGGGTCAAAGGCGTCTCATAGCCGCCTCTCAAGTCGACAGCCGGTTATGTGCGGAAAGTTCGCATCTTCGGTGAACCAAAACCACATTTCGTACGTATTGGTGTTTGTAAGCATCTGACCGAGGAGGCTTTTGATGCGTCGAACATTCATGCTCCTACCCATGGAGGGATCTCCGCTAGCTCGAATCATTGGTGTTGTGTCTCTTGTGCTGCTGTTTTTGATCGCCGGAGCCGCAACCGCGAACGCAGACGCTCACCTGGCTAATTTCACGGCGGATCTCAGCGGAGAGAACGCGGTTGGTGATCCGGGTGATCCAGACGGAACCGGCTCGGCGGCCGTCGTCATTGACTTGGATACGTCGGAGGTGTGTTTCACCATCACATTCGACGGGATCGATCCAGTAGTGGCCGCACATATTCACGAAGGTGGCGCCGACGTCGCCGGTGGAGTCGTCGTCGACTTCGACTGGGCGAACAATCCCGGTGAGGGCTGCGTTTCCGGTGACACTGCTGTCGTGGCCGCGATTGTGGCCGACCCGGGCGGCTACTACGTCAATGTTCATACAGCTGAGTTCGCGGCCGGAGCAATCCGCGGTCAACTAGTCGCAGCAGCCGCCGTCGAGCCGCCCGCTGAAGAGTTGCCTGCAACAGGCTCGAACTTCACCCTGTTCCTGCTGCTCGCCGGTGCTGCGCTCACCGCCGGTGGTGCAATCGTGTACGTAAACCGCCAACACCAGCCAACCCACTAACCGTCTAAACGCAGCGGGGGGAGCTGGCAAAGGCTCCCCCCGCACAAAAACCGACTCGTTACTCCTCGGCGATGATCAGGGTGAGCCATCGCATCCACACGTAAATACACCTACGCGCGGGCGCAGATGGCCTATCGAGATGAGAGGTGACCGAGACGTTCCAGGAGCACCTTCGAATCGTGGTCACGGGTTGACGACCACAGTGGCCGTCATAGATGGGTGAATCGAGCAGAAGTAGTTGAAGGTGCCAGGAGACTCGAACACCTCCGAAAAACTGGCTCCAGGTGTGAGGCTGCCCGAATTCCAATTGCCCGCCGATGTGGTCGTGTGATCCACAGGGTCGTTGTTGGTCCACCTAACCGTGTCCCCGACGCTGACAGAGATCGGATTCGGGTTGAAGGCGAAGGCGACGATCGAACCGGTGACTGTCTTTGGGGTTTGCACCGTGGTGGTTGTCGTCAGCTTGGCGGTGGTGGTTGTTGCTGGTTTCGTGGTGGTTGTCGTCGGCTTGGCGGTGGTGGTTGTCGTCAGCTTGGCGGTGGTGGTTGTTGTCGGCTTGGCCGTGGTCGTAGACCCGCTGGTGGTGCTAACAGAGATAGGGGGGTTAGTGGGCTGGCTAGTCGATGCGGGTCGGACGGTTCCGAGTGTCGATTGATCAGCAACCGTGGACGAATCAGGGGAGCTACCCGTAGCGGTTGTTGCCGAGCCAGATGGTGACCCACATGCCACGACCAGTAGCGAAAGGACCGCCACGGCAGCTAACCATCTCAGAAGGACTGTCTCGCGACTCATGGAGGACTCCCTTCTGGGGTCAAAGATCACAGGCAACTCCTTAGTACCTCCGCGCACGGCAGAACGTATGAGTTGTCCGGTACAACGGATGAACCTATCCAAATAGTCCGGTCAGAAATGACGTGCGCGCTCTCGCAAACCCCACGTTTTGACCGACTAAGCAAGGACCGACCAGGCCGCACATAACGGCTGCGAGATCGACGGGTAATTCGACGCCGATCAAGGCGTCGGGGAACGCCTGTTTACCGATACCGTCCGAGCAGCGATGGGAAGGTTTCTCGAAGCACACGAAGACGCCACGATCGAAAACACGCCCATTGGCCGCACTGCCACTTTGGTGGCTTCTGCTTGACCCCTCCCGCATGGTCTGCCTTCTTCGCCTTAGGAAGGAACGATGTTCTGGTTGAGCCGGAACACGTTGTCGGGATCCCAGCGGTTTTTCAGCTCGACGAGACGTTGATACTTGTCCGCCCCGTAGGCGGCTCTCACTCGATCCTGGCCCTCGTCACCGAGGAAGTTGACGTAGACACCGACCTGGTGAGGCTCGAGCGCGGTGAAGAACGAACGGGTCCAGTCGGTCTCCTGGTCGGCCAGGGGTTCATCGGGTCGCCAAATGCTGTCGATGTTGATGTTGTGGGCGGCTTGCCGGTGGGAGTAGGCGGTGGCGTCTTCGTCGACATCGGTGATGGCGCCTCCGAGTTGGAAGGTCACCGAGTAGGTGAGTGGTGAGCCGATCTGGGATGAGTGCTCGAGCATCGTGTCGATGACATCGTCGTCGAGGGGTCCGAGTTCGGTGGACTTCCAGTAGTAGTGCCATCCGTGGGGGGCCGCGGCGTCGAGGAGTCCTTGCAAGGCGACGTAGGGGCGCACCTCAACCGCGTCGACGAGTGGCTGACCAAAAGATCTCAGCGGAGCCAGTATCCGTTCACCGGCTTCGGGGTCGCCCCAGTAGGCCATAGCGATGATGCACACCGGCTTGCCGTGCATCTCCTCGGGGACTATCGGGAGGGGTGGGGCCTTACGCAGGATGACGATTGTTCCCACGTCACGGGGTAGGTCGGCAGCGACGTCGCGGTAGTGTCGCAGAACTTCGGGGCCGTCCTCCATAGCCCAGAAGACGGGTCCACACAGCACGCTTGGACCCACCCGATGGAGGCGATACTCGAACGATGTGACGATCCCGAAATTGCCGCCGCCACCCCGCAGCCCCCAGAAGAGATCAGGGTTCTCGTCTTCGCTGGCCGAGACGAATCTGCCATCGGCGGTGACCACGTCAGCGGAGAGGAGGTTATCTACGGTCAGTCCGTCGCGTCGCATGAGCCATCCGATCCCACCCCCGAGGGTGAGTCCGGCAATGCCCGTGTGCGTCACCACCCCTCCCGGGGTAGCCAGTCCGAAAACCTGAGTCTCCCGGTCCATCTCCCCCCACAGCACCCCAGGTTGAGCACTAGCTCTCCTGGCTTTCGGGTCGACACGGATGCCCTTCATCTCGGACAAGTCGATTACTAGCCCGTCGTCACACACAGCCGATCCGGCCACGCCATGACCGCCGCCCCGAACCGCGATTAGAAGATCCTGCTCTCGAGCGAACCGAAGGGCGGCGATGACGTCGGCCACACCGGTGCACTGGGCGATGTACTTCGGGCGGCGGTCGATGGCTCCGTTCCACACGGCTCGGGCCTCGTCGTAATCCGCTTCATTCGGTGTCGCAACACGACCGGCGAATTCTGGAATCTCCACTGTGCACCTCGTCAACTCTCGACGTTTCCCATTGTCCGTCAGACCGAGGACCCGGTCAAGAACAGAAAATGGACTAGCCACTGGTCCTGATAGCTGTCCGTCATCGACACCCAAACCTACCGCACATAACGGCACTTATGGGCGGCTGAGATCGGCCTCATGAATCGCTCATAATGCCTGTGGTCTCTGGGGGTGAACGCAACACCTGTCGGTGAGAGTGTTGTCTCTTATCGAGGAGGTTGTTGTGAGGAGATTCACTGAGGCGGAACCGGCAATGACCTGAGTTCGAATAAGGACATGTTGGGGTCGAGAGGCCCGTGGTTGTTGAGGATTTCGGCCGCTGGGCGGACGCGGTCAAACGGAGGCAAACGCGACACCTGAAGGTGCCGACAGTTTCATTAGAGCAACCTGCAGCCCCGAACCGGCTGATGACTAGGCAATAACACTCTCAGAGGCCTCACCTGGGTGTGGCCCGTTCCACTCGACCGAATGAGCTGCGCTCGGGACGTTTGACCGAACCAAGGAGTGGGTAGGTGTGGAGCGAAGACCAACTACGGCCTCCGTCCCCCTCTCGCAAAGGTTGTGATCGCTGAGTCGCTCAGGTGATTTGACTCTTGAAATAGTCCATTCCGGTGACGAGTCGGTGCCGGACCGCAGCGTAGATCCGACTGATCATCAGTCCTCACTCGCCAGGCCTTGCAACAGCTCGTAAGTTCGCTGGAAGGACCCCCGGCGATCATTGCCTGCCGGGAACACGCTCGCGATGACCTCTGTGGCTCCGGCATCGAGAAACCCCCGCAGCTGTTCGGTCACCTGCTGCTCGTTTCCGACCACCGCGATCTTGCCCGCTTGATTCAGACCTTCGGCATCAAGCTGTCGCCGGTAGTTGGGAAGCTGCTCATAGCCTTTGAACATCTGCAAAGAACGTTCCACCGCTTCCTGGGTGTCGTCGTGTACACACACCGGCAGGCCGACGATGATGCGAGGCGGGGTGTCGCGGCCCGCGTTTCGCGCCGCTTCCGTAATCCGCGGCACGGTGTGGCTCCGAATTGTGTTGCGGCCGACCATCCAGGTGACGGTGCCGTCCGCCACCTCACCGGCCGTCTTCAGCATCAGCGGAGCGAGCGCTGAAATCACCACGTCGAATGGTTGCGCCTCAGGCACGGAAAGGGTCGCGTTGATGGCGAAGTGTTCACCGTCGAACTTCACCTGACCTTCGCTCACCAGCTCCTTCAGAATTGTCACGTACTCGCGGGTGTGCCAAGCCGGACTCGTATACCGGAGGCCGAGATTGTCTTCGATTCCCGTCCGATGTGACGGTCCGACGCCGAGGGTCAATCGCCCGCCGGCGAGCACGTTGGCCGTAGCCGCCTGCTGTGCTAGCGCGTATGGGTGCCGGGGATAAGTAGGCACGACGCCAACTCCTAGTTCTATGGTGGCCGTCTGCTGACCGGCCAGCGCAATCACTGTGAGTGCGTCATATGTGTCGACCTGTGAGAACCAGTAGCTGGCAAACCCTCGTTCCTCCATTTGCGACACTTCGTCAACCAAGCTGGTCAGTGCTTCCCCCCGGCGCACGTTGCCACCGTAAACCCCGATTTTCATCAGCGAGGTCTCCCAATCGGCTTTCTCACGGCTGCTCCTTGTCGGTGTAGGTCGGTTTAGAGTTCTTGTACTCGAAGATCATGTCGGCATCGCACTTGATAGCAGTTCCAGCGGACATTCGATGCTGCCGGTCCTGAAGCTGGCTTGGATTGAGATCTGGCACCTCCAGCTAGCTCAGACGGCTGCGAGGTCGCCATAGACGAGTCGGCCCAGCCGAAACCCATCCTCGGGACTGAGGACCGCAGGGTCGCGCTCGGTCGGAACCCAAGATTCGGCTGTTGCGCGGCCTTCGAAAAAATGTACGAAGTGACAGAAGGCGGCCTGAACCTCTGCAGCGGTTTTCGCGGTGGTGTTGGGGTGGGGCACGACAACGGACATGACGGTTGTGACCGGCTCGCTCCCAGTGACACCGTCCGGAGTGATCGTTACCTCCACCGGGGCGTTGGTGGCCGGCGAGGTTGACGCGAGCGTCGCCGCCCGCCCAATTATCGGCACAAGAAAAAGGGAGTCCCAGGCACACCAGGTGCCCAGGGTGACGTCGTCGAAATGGAGCCGGTGGCGGCTGTCACCGAGGGTGAGCCCGTTGATTCCGACAACCGCGCCGTCACTCCACTCTGCGGAGTGGCCGACGTCCTCGATGGTGCCCGGCGGTGTGTCGTGGCTGGCGGCAAGCTCGGCAACGCGTTCGGATGTCACCGGGTTTCCCAGGCTCAGTTCCCGGACAACGTCGACAACGAGAGCCCGATATGCCCCTGGTCAACGCGATTTCACCCAACTAGGAACCTGGTGGTGTCCGTGGAGCGATCGGCTGGCTGGGTCGGGAGTCGCAACTCTTGCGCTGGCGCGCTGCTATTCGGCTGCATCACCGATGTGAATCGGCACGTTCTGCTCGCGGGTCGGCAACCCACTCTTCGTCCAAGAGTGCCGCACGCATCGCCTTCTGTTCCTCGTAGTCGAGGTTCTCCACCCCGGCACGACTCTGCAGCATTCGCCATGCCTTCCTCCGCTCGACACAGAAGAGGACCATCTGTCTCGACAGGGCAACAGGATCACTGGTGCCGTCACCATTGTCGACCTCGATGTACACCCCGAAATCGGGCACATATGAGGATTGGGTCGGGTCGAGAACGTGTCTTTGAACGACGTCGTCCTGGTTGACCCGCACGAGTATGTCATCCAAGTGAAGGAGCTCCGCCGGATCAACACCCCGGCGGAAGTGACGTCGGAAGCGGGCCTCGGTCGTCGCCCAATGAGCCACTGTGTAGTGATAGTCCTCAGTGGTTGCCGTTGATCCGACCTTCGCCCAGTCCCGGTTCCGGTTGGGGTTGCCCGCCAGGTCGAGAGTCTCGGGATATGTCTCACCGTTGGCCGGGTTGTGGACGAACTGAGGCATGCCACGACTGTCCCTCACCCGATTGGCCTGGACGGTAGCCATGGAGTCCGCAACACCATGCTCGGGCTGACAGGTGGTGAACGACTGGATGAAGGCGGTGCCGCGATAGTCGAGGCCCTCCAGGATCGCCTTGTAGAACTGCGCGGTAGTTGCCATCGACGCCTGGGCGACATATGCCGATCCGTGTCCACCGAGGAACGACTCGGAAACACTCTTCTTCTCGGTGAGCTTGCCCTGCGATGCCACACCGAACTGGTTCATGTCACCGCCACCAAGCATCGGTGTCGAATCCGAATTCTGGCCTCCGGTGTTCGAGTAGACCTGGGTGTCAAGCATGAGGAGCTTCACGTTGGGCCGGTTCTGCAATATCACCTTTGACACGTTCTGGAAGCCGATGTCGCCCATGCCGCCGTCACCACCGATGGCCCATGCCTTGGGGAGCTCACGAACCTCCTTCGCAGTGAGGGCGGAGTCGGTCATGTGGGTCATCTCGAAGTAGTCGGCCTCGGTGATGACGTCCTCTGATCGTTCCAGGATCCTGTCGGCGAGACGCTCGGGAACTATCGACCTCCTCGAGTGATCCATGATGAAGCTTTCGCCGATAAGCCATGTGACGGTCGAGCCGTCCTGAAACAGCGAGTTCATCCACGGATACGGATGAGGATTGTTGGGCGGGGTGGACCCATACACCGTGTTGCAGCCGGTATGGGCGCCCATCGCCATCACGGCCATCCCGTTGGGCAGAGCACCTTCGATTGTCTGGAGATCGCGATGATTGAAGGCGTCTTGATACATGGTGACGACCAGCGCGGCGACGACGTCGGCGTCCGTGAGCTCACCGTATGCCTCCAGTCGGGCGGCGGTGTCCTCGTCGGACTCGCCTCCCAGACCCATGACCACGTGGGCGACAGTCCTGCGGAAGATCTCGTACTCGCCCGGACTGCGATCCCTCAGGGCCTCGAGCATGGCCACGCCCTCGTAGTGCAGGATCTCGGCCTTCTTCTCGAGACGGTCTGCCTTGTCGCGGAACAGTGGCCTCATATAGGCCTCGGTGAGACTGGTCACTGCGTGGATGACGGACTTCTCTCCACACCCCGCACAGGCGCCGTCACCGGAGATCAGGGCCTCGTAGTTGCTCCTGACCATGAGGTGGTTCTTGAGGTGGGCAGCCTGTGAGCCAACCGGGTCGTCGGGGTCGAAGCGTCCCAGATACTTGGGTGGTGTGTCGCGGAGCATGTCCAAGAAGTTGGTGCCGCTCACGTGATCGGCATTGAGCTCGGCTGTCTCCGGTGCCATCTCCAGAGCCTCATAGGGACACTCCATCACACACTCGGCACAGCCTTTGCAGAGGTCAGAAACCATTATCGCGAAGAGGCCGCCGGTGCCCTCCTCCTTACGCTCCATGGAACGGAAAACCGGTGTCGACTTGTGGAACGCAAAGGGAACCCGGTCGAAGAGCTCCATGAACTGGTCGCGGGCGATCTGGTCGATCTCCTCCAGGGCATCGATCTCCGACCGTAGGAGCACGTTGAAAGGGGTAGATCCCTTCTCGGCGACCTCGGCGGTCATCCTTGCACGGACCCGACTCTCCACACCCGCCAGCTCTGCCAGCAACAGCTTGCGTTGTTTGATGTCCGAGACATAGGCCTTGGCCGAGGTCTGTAGGACGGTCGCTATGTCTTGGGCGGTGTTGGGCAGGGCGGTGTCGGGGCACGCGGTGATGCAATCCATGCAGGCGGTGCAGTTCTCGGCGATCCAGACCGGGGTTTCTCTCCGCGCTACGAACTTGGATGACGTGCGGCCCGTAGCCGCAGCCATGACGCCTACGGACGCCAGGGGCGATGCAGGCTGTTGATAACCCAACCCAGCCCGAAATTCCTTGTCGAACTCCGACATCTTGTTAAGGGAGATCCTCACCGGCTGACCGACTTTGGGTGAGCGAGTGCGCAAGTCCGTCGCACACGAGTCACATGCGATCAGAGCGGGGTTCCTCATCGAGGAGCGGTCAGGAGCGGCTGGGTCGCCGAGGTCGACCTCCTGGACGAGCTCGAAGCCCTTGGTCATGACTGTCATGTTCGATTCGACAACCTCATCCCCAAATCGTCCAAACTTCTTCTCGTATTGGGCTCTCACGATCTCACGGAAACGGGAGTCGGAAACGTCGTAGTCGCCGAGGATTCCCGACACCTTGAAGAAGGCGCCAAGAAACACATTGCCCTGCATTCGCAGCTGTAGGTCTTCGCGGTCGGTCGCCTCGCGTGCGATCTGGAAGCCGGGCAGGGTGAATATGCGGATCTTCTTGTCGATGAGCTCCTGGCGGTAGACCGGAGGAATTTGCTGCCACACCGTTTCGGGGTCCTCCTCGGACTCCCAGACGAAGGTTCCCCCTTCATTGAGCCCGACCAAGGGGTTGGTATGGGTGAACGCCTTGGGATCACAACAGAGCACGACATCCACGTGGTGGAGGTCGCAGTTGACCCGGACCCGCTGTGGGGCAACAACCAGGAAGTAGGCGGTAGGCGCCCCCTTCTTCTCCGATCCATACCGTGGGTTGGCGCTGACGTGGAGCACTTCTTTGGGCCGACCGAAATCGTCGACCTCGTGATGCTCCTCGATCAGATCATCACCAATCGCTCCGATGATCTCGCCGAGATTCTTACCGGTAGTGATCATCCCCCATCCGCCGATCGAGTGGAGACGTACGGCTATGGCACCCTCAGGGAGTAGAGAAGGGGTCCGGTCCGCCACGACGGCGTAGGGGTGGTCGACACCCAGGACGAAGTAAGTCTCGCCGTCGGCGAGCTTCTTCCCATCCTGACGTGCCCGGGCATCGGTGGCGTACTCGTAGGCTCCGACGATGGCCTCAGGCCTGAAGTCCCGCGAGCCCAAGCCATAAGACGCACTGAGCACGAGCGGAACTTCTTCGGGGGCGAGAGCCGGAACGCCATTGTCGAAGCCTTCGTGATGGGCCTCCACACCTTTGGCTAGTGCTGCCCGCAACTCCTTGGTGAGAGGATTGTCGGTCGCCAATGGTTCATCGGTGCGCTCGATGACGATGACTCGTCGCTTGCCCCCCAGGGCCTTGATCACAGCTGCGTCGGGGAAGGGGCGAAGCACGTTGATGTGTACCGAGCCAACCTTGGCGTCGTCGGTGGCCCGCAGGTAGTCGACCGCGGCCTCGATGTTCTCTGCTGCCGAGCCGAGTGAGACAAAGACCACATCCGCGTCATCCGTGGCGTACTCAGTGACCATGCCATAGCTACGACCGGTCAACTCGGCGAACTCGTCGTAGGCATCTGACAGGAGCTCGAGAATCGGCTCGTTGAAGTTGTTTCGACGAGCGATGACGCCGTTCATGTAGTGCTCCTGGTTCTGCACCGGTCCCAGGAGCAAGGGGTTCTTGAGGTCGACCATCGCCGGCACCCTGCGCCGGGTAGGGCCAAACAGCGTTCGCTGGGCTTCCGTGGGGCACTCGATGATGTCGTCGGGGGCGCCAAGGAACTCGCGGAGCAGCTCAGACTCCGCCTTGTAAAAGGTTCGCTCCAGGTGGGAGGTGAGGAACCCGTCCTGAACATTCATGCCAGGGTTGAGGGAGAGTTCGGTGACCTTGCGGAGGATGATGGCCTGGTCGGCCGCCTGTTGCGCATCCCGGGCGAAGAGGATGATCCATCCGGTGTCCATCGCCGCATACACATCGTCGTGGCCACAGTGGACGTTGAGAGCGTGCTTGGTCAGCGCCCGAGCCGAAACCTCGAGCACCATCGTCGAGAGCTTGCCCGGGGCGTGGTAGTACTGCTCGATGCCGTAGACGATGCCCTGGCCAGAAGTGAAGTTCACCACCCGGTGCCCGGTCACGGACAATGCGATGGCACCGCCTTGAGCAGCATGCTCGCCTTCGGCCTCCACGGCGATCTTGGTGTTGCCAAAGACGTCCAACTTGCCTTCGGCGAAAGACTGTTGATATTGCTCACCCATCTCTGTGGACGGTGTGATGGGGTAGAAGACTCCACCCTGGGTGATCCGGGCCTCGGTGTGATAAGAGACCAACTGGTTGCCGTTGGTCGTGATTCGCCTACCGGGAAATCGGGGCTTCGCCATCCCTCTAGACCCTACCCAGCAGCCAGAAATCCCCGAGCCGACACGTCTCATTCGACCTTGAATTCGGTGCGATCTAATTCTCCGACGGACCTGTCCTGATCAAAACCAGGTGGTCGGCCGCCGACTCCGCACCCCAGACCTCACCTGGGCGCCCAAGAATCTGACGTACGTCGCCAGGTTCGTGAGGCAGGGGGTAGACGTCGAAGCCCTCGGTGATCGGATCGAAGCGAACCAGAGAATTAGAGCCAAAGTCGCTCACCCAGACGATGTCGGACTCGTCGACGAAAACCGCGTAAGCCGCCGGGTCGTCTCCCGGGAGAAGCCAGCTCGCCCACTCCCCCGTCTCAGGCACATAACGACTGAGCTGACCACTGTTCCACTCGCTCACCCAGATAGCGCCGACCGAGTCGGACCAGACGCGCCGAGCACCCTGGCCCGGAGTGGGAGGTTCGATCACGGTCACCGAGCCATCCGGGCTGACCGCTCCGATGTATGAGCCGGCGAGCGACGCGTAGTAGACAGACCCGTTCGGTGTGGTGGCGATTCCGTAGGGGCCACGGCCACCCGGGGCTTCAAAGATCTTTGTCTCACCGGTGTCGACGTCGAGCCATCCGTAGATACCGGTCTGCCCGGTGAACCACAGGTTTCCGCCGGCGTCGAACGTGGCCGTGTTGAGGTTTGCCCCAAACGTGTCGTCTGGCAGCGGGAAGATTGTCACCGCCCCGCTCGCTGGATCGACCGAGACGATGGCGTTGAGACCACCATCGGTGATCCAAGGTGTGCCCTGCTGGTCGATAATGACTCCGTGGGGCCGAGAGCCCGACCCGAGAGAAATGTGTCTGGTCTCGCCGGTGGCAGGGTCGAGCCAACCGAGTTCGCCCGAGCCTTGCGCCGTGTACCAAACCCCGCCGTCGACCGCCGGGGCAACATCATGTGGTCGGGAGCCTGCAGGAACGGGGAAGACCTCCACAGTGAGCGACTGCGGCGGAGTGGAAGTGGGTGAGTCGTCCACCGTGGTCGGGACCGACGGCGGAGTGCTGACACTCGAAGTCGTCGCCGATTCGTCGCCTGATGTCGTCGTTGCCCCCGTTTCCGTGATGACCTGAGTGCAGGCCGTTAGGAGAACGCACCAGGCGATCGCTGCAAGCCGCATACCAAAAAAGCTAACGAGATTCAGTGTCTATCGGTCAACAAGACAGCGTCGCCAGCCAACCCACGGTCGCTACGCCACCGGTGCCGATGACTCCTCTGCATCAATTCCTCTTCTCGGCCCTTGCGCAAGCTCGAAAAGCGTCTCTAGGTCGTCGCTATTCTTGAGCAGCCCGTTAGCCACGGTTCACTGGGCGAACGAATGGAATAGGGCAGAATGGGAGAGGATGAGGTTGCGGCGCCGGAATGCCTCCGGCGTGGACTCTTCAAACGCAGCTCGCATCCGAGGTGTCGACGGCGGGGACCACGGCTCTTCCAAGGCCCCGTAGGCGGGGTTGCATACCTACAACCCCTTCGGGACGCAAGCCCTCCGCGCCCTCATCTGAGGGAGTTTCCATCCCCACAGCATCCCCATCGCCGTGACCAGAATCCACGGTTCCTCGCCGTCTTTCCGCGTTGAGCTGACACTCCGCTTCTCGAGCCGAGGAAGAAATTAGTGGCGTTGTGGCCTGTCGTTGTTGGAGATTTGAGTGGTCGGACGGGCGAAGTCAGCCGGTGGTCAAACAGCTGGATTAGAGGACGCGATCACGACGCTACATCGATGATTCTGTTCGCGCCGCCCATTCAGTATCGACACTCTCGACACTGACTATCACCAGCATTCGTTGATACGGAATTCGGTAGATGAAGCTTGATCGAGCGCTAGACGATCCGGCCAAGATGAGTTCTCACCATACGTACGCGCGGCCACCGACGGATTGCCTATGAAGGCTCTGATCCATTCCATGGCGGCGAAAGCGGACACCTTCTGCTGGTTGCCGCCGGAGAGGAACTCCAAGTAGACGTTCAGTCCCTCAGTCGTCTTCTGTTGCTTCGACCTCCGGCTTGACCACGGTCTCCAGTTCGGTGCTCGCGGGGAATGATTCCTCCCAGCCCGACCTTTCGACGACTCGGCGGGTGAAGCGTCGCCACGCCTGTGGCCTCGTCGGTGGGTACTCCTTGAGGATGGTGGGGACGATCCTGGCCCACCCGACAGCTTGGAGAGCGAAGACCATCACCGTCCCGGTGATGGCGACGATGCCCACAGCTGACAGGAACACGACGACCCGAGGGAGCTCCAATCCGAAGAAATCCCTTAGGAACGGCGTTGCCATCGTCAGAACAAGCAATCCCGCCATGGTGCCGATCAGCGCCTTCTTCCACGGGACGAGGGGACGGCTGACGATTCCCAGGGCAATGAGCCCGATAGCGGCCAGGATCAGGGTGGCCGTAGTCCGCGATTGCTCGAGGGTGGAGCCTTCCGAATCGGCCAAATAGAAGCCGGCGAAGGTAGCAATCGTGGCGACCAGCCCAACCGGGATCGCGAACTTGAGCACACGAGCCACGAACCCGGGCCGGGCCCGTCGACGGGATGGGGCCAGCGCCAGGAAGAACGCCGGAATGCCCACCGTCAGACTGCCCACCAAGGTGAGGTGACGGGGCAGGAAGGGGAACGGCAGGGTGGATATCACGATGGCGAGCGAAAGCCCGAGCGCATAGACGGTGCTGGTGATGAACAGGTTGGCGACCCTCTCGATGTTCGAGGTCACTCGTCGCCCTTCGTCGACGATCCCGGGGAGTGTGTCGAATCTGCCGTCGATGAGCACGAGCTGGGCGACGGCGCGTGACGCAGGTGCTCCATCACCGATGGCCACGCCGATGTCCGAGGCCTTGAGGGCCAGCACGTCGTTGACGCCGTCGCCCGCCATCGCGACAACGTGACCCCTGGACTGAAGGGCGCGGATCATGTCGCGTTTCTGACCGGGCGCGACCCGGCCGAAGACGGTGCCTCTTTCCATGACCGCGGCCAGCTGGCGACCATCTTTGGGTAGCTGGCGGGCGTCGACCACTTGATCCGAACCATCGATCCCCACCTGCGCGGCGACGGCGGCGACGGTCTCTGGGTGATCACCGGATATGACCTTGACCCGAACTCCTTGGTCGGCGAAGTAGCGGAGGGTTTCGGAGGCATCCTCCCTGACCTGGTCGGACAGCGAGATCAAAGCCACCGGGTCGAGATCGGGAGGCAGACGGCCGTCGCTCAGTGGGGTCTCGCTGTTTGCCACCAGGAGGACACGGCTGCCTTGGGCCGATGCCCTCGTCGCCAGATCGTTGACCCGGGTGTCGTGCGGGGCGACCACGTCAGGGGCGCCGATCACCCAGGTGCCGTCATACGTGAATGTGGCGCCGCTCCACTTTCGGGCGGACGAGAAGGGGACAGTGCGCTCGGCTCTCCAGCCCAGGTTCTCGGTGAAGGCCGCCCCAATCGCCGAGAGTGTGGCGTTGGGATGGGGCTCTGCGGCGACGAGGGCCCCCAGCGCCGGCTCGAAGTCCCGGTCCGAGAGAGGGACGACGTCTTTGACGGTCAGGCGTCCCTCGGTCAGGGTTCCGGTCTTGTCGAAACAGATCGTGTCCACGCGGGCCAGGCCCTCGATGGCAGGAAGCTCCTGCACCAGGACATTGCGTTGTCCCAGTCGAATCACACCAACGGCGAAGGCAATGGAGGCCAGCAGCACCAGCCCCTGTGGCACCATGGCCACACCAGCCGCCACTGCTCCCCTCAGACCCTCGACGAAAGTGCGACCGCCTCGTAGCGAGCTCCAGACCAGCAAGGCGCCCATGGGGACGACCACCCAGCTCACCAGGCCGAGGATCCGATCGATGCCGTCACGCAGTTCGGAGCGGACCAGCGTGAATCTCTTGGCGGCCTGGGCCAGCTTCGCCGCATAGGAGTCGGCTCCGACTCTGGTGGCCCGGTACCGGCCCGAGCCGGCAGCCACGAAGCTCCCGGACAGGCACCCGTCATCGGGTTCTTTGGCAACCGGATCCGATTCCCCGGTGAGCAGGGATTCGTCGATCTCCAGTCCCGTCGACAACACGACCACTCCGTCGACGGCCAGCTGATCGCCTGGTCGGAGGTCGATCAGGTCATCGACCACGATCTGGTCCACGGGCAACTCTGTGACCTGTCCCAACCTGACCACGCGCACCCGGGGCGCCGCCAGCAGCTCCAATCTGTCCAATGTGCGCTTGGCTCGCAGCTCCTGGACGATGCCGATGGCCGAGTTGGTCACCAGGACGATTCCAAACAACGCGTCACGGGGCTCCTGGAGCACGATGAGCACGACGAGGAGCAGCGCACCGAGGAGAATGTTGAATCGGGTGACGACATTGGCGCGGACGATCTCCCGGGTGGTCCGGCTCGGTCGCTCCGGCACCTGATTGACCAGGCCGGCCTGAATCCGTTGCCTGACCTCGCTGGGGGTAAGACCCTCATCGGGTGTGGCCGCTTCGTCGGGTGTCGGGCCCTGCTTCGGTGTGGCCAACTCGCCGTTCTCCATTCCGATTCAGCCTACGGGACGCCGTACCGGGGCCTGACGCGTTGCAATAGCCTTTTGAGCTGACGAGAAGAACTAGGACGTGTTGGGGCTCTTGGGAGTGTCGCCCAGCTGCGCCAGAGAACAAGGACGTGTTGGAGTGGTTTCCTCTGACCAGTCATTCACGATCAGGCCAGTTCGCTTGGGCTAACCGATACATCAACCAGCGAGTCATTTGTATCGGATCAAGAAGTCAAATGTATCTGGGATAGGACCTTCCCGTCATGTAGGGTCGGTAGGAGCCCCTTGCCGGCTTCGACAGAGTCAACTGGCGCTGCGTGCTCACCGTATTAGTTGCGGAGGCTGGCCCCCTCGACGTAGGTGCGTCGAGTGTCCACGCCATGGAAACCGGCTGCACGTTGTGGTGGGGCATATCGACGGGCACGATACCGACCAACTTCAACCCGAATGGCGAGGAGTGTGAAACGAATCGGATTGGTCCTGAGGGACCCGTTGCTTTCCTTGCTGGTGACTCTGCGCCGTACGAGACTTAGGTTTGTCCGGTCTTGTGAGGTGAGGGCAGCTGACTTGGCCGTTGTTTTGGTCGTGGCGATGGTCGCCATGATGATTTCTCCCGTTTCTGTCGCGGTTGCAGACGAGCTGCTTGGCTCGGTTGGCGAGGTGTCGGATTCGGATGGTGATGGTTCTGGGCTTGCCGAATTCCGTGCCCGAGAGTTGAACGTCGCTGAATTAGACCCTGACGGATTGTTTGTTGAGGGCGAGGTGATAGTTCGTTTCGAGCCGGGAGCGGCGGGGGCTGACCGCGCTGCTGCACGCTTCGGGGTCAATGCCACGGTGAGACAAGATCTCCTGCTTTCGAGGACGCAGCTACTAACCCTCCCGCCGGGGTTGACGGTCCTACAGGCGGTTGAACGGTTGGAAAAGAACCCAAACGTCTCTTATGCCGAACCTAATTTCATCGTCCAGTTGGACGTCGTTCCCAACGACACGGACTTTGGTGAGCTTTGGGGTCTGGACAACACTGGTCAGAACGTCAAAGGCACCCCGGGGACGGCTGATGCTGACATCGACGCTCCGGAGGCATGGGACATCACTGTGGGCAGCACCGGTGTGCTGGTTGGGATCGTCGACTCCGGAATCGACTATGACCACCCGGACTTCGTGGGCAACCTTTGGGTCAATCCAGGCGAGTTCGGTGGCGGCAAGGAGACCAACGGGCTCGACGACGACAGCAACGGGCTCATTGACGACTGGCGCGGTTACGACTTCTTCAACGATGACAACGACCCGCGGGACTACAACGGACACGGCACGCATGTCGCCGGCACTATCGGCGCCCGCGGCAACAACGGCACCGGTATCACTGGGGTCTCCCAGCAGGTTTCGATGGTCATGGCTCGCGCCTGCGACGCAAGGGGTATCTGCTCATCCGCCGCCCTCGTCAATGCATACACCTATGTCGCCGACCTTGGGGCCGGCATCGTAAACGTCAGCATTGGTGGGTCGTCGTTCTCACAGGCTGCATCTGACGCCATTGCCGCCAACCCCGGCACGTTGTACGTGGTGGCTGCAGGGAACATGACTAACGACAACGACGCGAGTCCTCGATACCCCTGCGCCTACGACCTGGCGAACATCCTTTGCGTGGCGGCCACCGACTCCAACGACGCTCTAGCCGGCTTCTCCAACTTCGGAGCCACCAGCGTGGACCTGGCCGCTCCGGGAGTGAACATCTATAGCACTTACACGATCGCGAGCTTCATAACGCGTTTCTTCGATGACTTCGAGAGCGGTGGAACCAAATGGACATCCGGAGGTGCCGAAGACACCTGGGACATCGTCGAGTGCACCTTGGGAGGATTGCATTGTTGGACCGACAGCCCCGCAGCCAACTATCTGAACAACACCAACTCCTGGATCCAGACCGGCGACAGCTTCGATGTTTCGACCGGTGTGGAAGAGTGTCAGGTCATCTATCCGCTGGCCCTCGACACCGAACCGGGCTTTGACGTTCTCTTTGTTGAAGCGTCGACGGATCAGGCGGTCTGGACGGTTCTCGATGGCTGGGGCGGATCGACTGTAGGCACCTTCTTCAACCTTGCCTCGTTGATCGACCCCGGCATCGGTTCCCCGATCTATCTCCGCTACCGGCTCAGTACCAACGGGAGCAACGTCGATGATGGCGCATACATACTTTCCACGGATGTGCGATGTGCGGACACCACTGTTGTCCCCACCTCGACGTATGAGTTTGTGAATGGAACCTCTATGGCGACTCCCCACGTCGCCGGCGCCGCCGCTCTCCTCAAGTCGCTCAATCCGAGCATCACCGCCGCTGAGATGAAGACCATCCTGATGGACACCGTCGACCTTCTCGCCGGTCTCAGCGGAATCACGGTCACCGGTGGACGCCTCAACGTCTATCAGGCCGTGCTTGCGACGGACGCTGTTCCGGTGGCTTCTGATGACGGGTACGACGGAGTGGAGGACACCCAGTTGGTGGTGAATGTTGCGGCTGGTGTGTTGGACAACGACACCGACGCCCATGCTGATCCACTGACCGTGTCGGCTTCGGATACCACTTCTACCGAGGGTGGCGCCGTGGCGGTTGCGGCTGATGGTTCTTTCACCTACGACCCACCCGCTGACTTCAACGGCACCGATACCTTTGGTTACACCGCGTCTGACGGAACCCTCACCGACACAGCCACCGTCACTATCACTGTCGCAGCACTTCCACCGCCACCTGGCGGCGGTGGAGGCGGCGGTGGAGGCGGCGGTGGAGCACCTCCTCCGGCAGTGGAGACGTGTCCTGACACTTTGCCCGATCCGGGGTTTACCGACCTGGCCGCCATCTCGGATGAGGTGAAGCTTGCGGTGGCTTGTTTGGTTGCCTATGAGATCACGGAAGGAACCTCGGCGACGACTTTCTCACCGATGCTGTCGGTGACACGTTGGCAGATGGCACTGTTCCTCACCCGTCAGGCGTCGGTGCACGGTGTGCCGTTGCCGGCTGTGGTACAGCACGGTTTCACTGATATTGGTGGTCTTGTCTCTACGACTCAGGATGCCATCAACCAGTTGGCAACGCTTGGGATCACTGAGGGGACGAGCCCAACAACATTCGACCCCTTTGCTGACGTTTCGAGGTGGCAGATGGCTCTGTTCTTGGCTCGGATGGCCGACCTGGTCGGTGTACCCCTCCCGGTGTCACCGAACGGCCTGTTCTCCGATGTCGGCGGGTTGACAATCGAAACCCAGCTTGCGATCAACCAGCTGGCCGCGATCGGTATCGCCAAGGGCACCCGCAGTACAACGTTTGATCCCTTTGCAGACGTGTTGAGATGGCAGATGGCACTGTTCCTCACCAGGCTGCTGGAGGCCGACGGCGTATTGCTGGAATGACATGGAACATCCTCACAGGAGACAGCAGACCAGCCAGCTAACGTCAATTCCGTTGCGGAACTGCGTCCAGACCGCATTCGAACTCCGGAGCTAAGCCGCACATAAAATCGATTCGAACTAGGTCGTGTTGGCCTTGCGGATCCCGTCCCGGTTGGGGATTTAAGGTGTCAGGTGCGCTGTGTCAAACGGCGTTCAAACGGCACGTATCATTCCTCTTCGCTCTTTCTCCGGGCACGGAATTCACCAAGGTCTCGAAATCCTCTACAAATCGAACGAGGTCGGGATACCGGTTACGCATATCGTTTGAAAGGAACTCCGCCTTCACAGCGTCAAGGGCCAGCATGCCGCTCATAGCGGGGGGCGGTGCTGGGCCCAGGGCCGGGCCTCCTCCAGGGCGGCGGCGGCCTGCAGAACACCGAGGTCGTCGAGCCGGCGCCCGACCAGCTGCAGCCCCACTGGAAGACCGGCTGCGGTGAAGCCCGCCGGCACGCTCGCGGCGGGATTGTGGCTCATGTTGAATGGGTAGGAGAACTCCGCCCAGGTGAGCCAGTCCCAGGGGTGTTCTGGCCAGTGCTCGGGTTGCAGCCGCTCGGCCGGGAAGGCCACCACCGAGACGGCCGGGGTCAGCAGCAGGTCCCAGTCCCCGAACCAGCGGTGGATGGCGGCGACGTAGTCGAGCTTGCGCTGGCGCATGGCGAGGTAGGCCTCGGCCGTCGTGCCCGCCGCTGCCCGGATACAGGCGACCAGCCCCGGGTCCATGCGTGACTCCCACTCCGGGAGGTACTGGGCGTAGGCCAGCTCGTGGGCGGACCAGAAGAAGCGGACGATCTCCGGGCCGTCCGGCCCCCAGGCCGGGGTGACCTCCTCGACGCGTGCCCCGAGCGACTCGAATGCCACGACCGCGTCGCGGACCACTGCGGCCACCTCCGGATCGACGCGGGCGTGGCCGAGGTCCGGGCTGAACGCGACGCGCAGCCCGCCGAGGTCGGCGCGTAGCTCGCCGGCATAGTCGGGCGGCTCGCCCTCCAGGCTGTAGTGGTCCAAGAGATCCGGGCCAGCCATCGCCCGCAGCATCAAGGCCGCGTCGGCCACGGTGCGGGTCATCGGCCCGATGTGCGAGGTCTGATCGTTGTTGTTGACCGGCCAGTTCGCGACTCGGCCGTAGCTCGGCTTCAACCCGAAAATCCCGCAGAAATGGGCTGGCATGCGCACCGAGCCCGCCCCGTCCGAGCCTTGATGCAGAGGGCCGTAGCCTGCGGCCGCCCCCACCCCCGCCCCTGCCGAGGAGGCGCCGGCGTTCAGTCCAGCGGCCCAGGGGTTGTGGGTGATCCCGGTCAACGGGCTCTCGCTCACCCCCTTCCAGCCGAACTCCGGGGTCGTGGTCTTGCCAATCGCGATCGCCCCGGCTGTCGCGAGGCGAGTCACGAACGGGCTGTCGAAGTCGCTGGTCGCGTCTGCAAAGATGTTCGATCCGCGCTGGGTTGGCATGTCGCGGGTGTCGGAGAGGTCCTTGATCGTCACGGGAACGCCGTGCAGTGGCCCTACCAGCTCGCCGTCCGTTACCCGCTGCTCGGCCGCCCTGGCTTGCCGCATAGCGGACTCGGCCGCGACGTGGGCAAAGGCATTCAGCCGCGGCTCCAGCGTCTCGACACGGGCAAGCACCGCTTCCATCAACTCCACCGGCGAGAGCCGCTTGTCCCGGATGAGGCGGGCCGTCTCCGTCGCCGGCAGATAGCAGAGGTCGGTCTGATCCATGGCGGTGCTCCGGGAAGAGGGGGTTCGGGGCAGGGTACCGCTGCCGTGCATCGGCGGGGAGTCCCAGAATCAAGCTGATTGGGACGCGGCCACGGGGAAGGGAGAGGCCCCGATGACGCACGACACCTACGACTACATCATCGCCGGCGCGGGGTCGGCGCTCGGTGCTCGCGAATCGGCTGAGCGCGGACGAGCGCTGGTATTCTGGTGGTCGCCTTCAGCGAAGGTGGGAGCCTGGCGGGAAGCTGCGCGAGTCGGAAGGCCGCTTTCTGGTTGACCTCCCGGGCCGAGACCGTTCCATACATCCGAGTTCCAGGGAGGGTCATTTCGGCTTAGCCCTCACCGGGTAGGAACCGCCTGATAAACGACAACCGGTTCCGGAATGTTCTTCAGCTCCTTCGAACCGAGGTCCTCGAAGTCGGCACGGACCTTGCCCTTTACCTGCCTGTACGCGTCGCCAGTTACCAGGATCCCGCCCGGTTGGGCGAGGCTCTCAAGACGGGCAGCCACATTGACCCCATCCCCGAAGACGTCGCCGCCCTCAACAATGATGTCCCCCACAGCGACTCCGATTCGGAAAACGAATCCCGAGTCACCACCGATACCCGACTGCCACGCCAGGGCGCACTCGACGGCATCAACGGCACTGGCGAACTCACAGAGGAAGCCATCGCCCATGGTCTTCACGAGCCTCCCATTCCACGCGGCAAGCAAGGGCTCGATCGAGTGGTCTCGCAAGCCCTGGATCCGACGGTGGGTGCCGGCCTCGTCCTCGGCAACCTGGGCGGAGAAGCCGACGATGTCGGCCATGACGATCGCGGCGAGGCGCCTGCCCACGTGGTCACGAACCGACTCACCAACACCCGAATCGGGCTCGCTCTCCACAGGCGGGGTAAGCAAGGCAAGTGCCTGGCGGACGACGGAGTCCACATCGGCTCCTGCCGCCTCCTCCTCGAACCGCCTCAACTCGTCAGAGCTGAGGTGCTCGGCCAAAGAGCTCTCGATGGTCCCCAGAAAGGTGGCCTCCTTCGGGGCCAAGCCTTGGGCAACTCCACCTCCGAGGCTCCCGGCCGCACCCAGCATCCGAGCCGCTAACGAAGGGTCGCTCTCGGTCACCCAGAAAGCCAGCCGCCTCAACACCGCGGCCATGCCCGGTTGGTGATTGACCTCGCGGAAACCCGCGAAAGCCTCCGAGAGAAGATGAGAGGTGTCTGCCATCGCGGATTGGCCAAGAACGTCCGACAAGTACATGTGCGAAAAGGCGAGGCAGGTGGTGTCACCCATTTGCTCCAGCATCGGAATCGACTCCTCGAATAGCCGCTTCGCTTCCTCCCGATCTCCAAGGCCGGCGGAGACAGAGCCAAGGCCTCGGGTGGCATGGGCAACGACTAGACGCCCATCGGTGCCAGCAACCAGGTCGAGAGCGTTTTCGAACGCCACCCGAGCATGTTCGTAGTCCTCGACAGCCAGAAGGCTGAAACCGAGGTCGAAAGACATCCAACCCGCCGACCACCGGTCGCCAATCTGGGTGAAGCCGTCAACGGCCTCGCGCTGATAGACGATGTTCCCGGTCGGATCACCGAACAACTCCACCTTTGAGCCCAACCACCGCTTGGCCAGCGATTCGCCCCACTTATCACCGGCCACACGAAATAGGCGGATCGCCTCATCGATCAACTCTTTGGGGTTCTCCGGCCTCAGTTCCGCGAGGTGATAGGTGGCCATGGCGAGCTCGCCATCAGAGCCCTCATCCCTCGCAATGCGATACGCCTCCTCGACAAGCTGAGGATCGTTCGGAGTTCCCTGAGTGATGAGCTCGATCGACCCCGTGTTGAGGAACGCCCTGGCCCAAGCCAATGGGAAGTCCTCTTTGGCCAAGTCGGTGACGCGTTGGTACCACCGAAGCGCCTCCGCCCAGTGGGTCTGCATGAACCAGAACCGGCCCATCGCAGCCACCAGCCTCAGGGCCAGCTCACCACTCCCCGTGTCAATCGCCCAACCCAGGGCCGATCTGATGTTGTCGTGCTCGAGCTTGACCTTCTCGACCCATTTGGCCTGTTCAGCGGTTCGCAGCTTGCGGTGCGACTCCTCGGCCACGTCGAGAAAGAACAGAGCATGAGCAGACCTCGCCTGCTCCAGCTCCCCTGACTCCTCGAGCCGCTCGAGCCCGTACTGGCGCATTGTCCCCAGCATCCTGTAGCGGAAGCCATGCGCTCCCGGGACAACCTCCACCAGGGACCTATCGACAAGGCTCGACAGCAGGTCATGGGCAACAGGGCCGAGAAATGTCTCGGCCGCCTCCAGTGACCAGCCATTGAAGACCGAGAGGTGCTGCATCGCCGCCTGCTCTTCCACTTCGAGCAGGTCATAGCTCCATCCAATGGTCGCCAGCAATGTCTCGTGCCGATCTGAGCCTTTGCCCTTGCCGTGGAGGAATCGGAGACGGTCGGAGAGACGCTCGAGAATCTGAGCCGGCGACAGAAGCTTCGACCGCGAGGCAGCCAGCTCGATCGCCAAGGGGAGTCCATCGAGCTGAGTCACGATCGCCTCGATAGCGGCTAGGTCGTCGTCGGCGGGCTGAAAGGACGCGTTGACGAGCTCCAGCCGTTCCAGAAAGAGGGTCACGGCTTCGGAGCTCCCGTGTTCTTCGTCGGGAACGGCCAACGGTGAGACCCGATAGACGATCTCCCCGTCGATCTCGATTGGCACTCTCGATGTAGCAAGAACCTGCAAACCGGGGCAGCTCTCGAGCAAGGTCGTAAGAGCAAATCGAGTCGACCTCTGAACGTGCTCACAGTTGTCAACCACCAGGAGCACGTGCTTTCCAGCGAAGAAGTCGGCGAGCACTTCGACCAGAGGCCGTTCTGCTCCCGTGTCGATGTCGCCGACCTCGAACGGCGCCGCAATCAAGCTGGGCACGACATCAGGATCACTGGTCAGCGACAAGTCGATCAACCAGACACCATCGTCGAACTGGCCTGCGATAGCTTCTGCGACCTCGAAGGCGAGCCTGGTCTTGCCAACCCCGCCGGTCCCGACCAGCGAAACGAGAGGGTGAGCCCGGAGGAGACGAGGGACGGCTTCTAGTTCCAGGCTCCGCCCTACGAAGCTTGTCATTTCCACGGGAAAGCTGTGAAGCCCGATGTCCGCCATAAGCACCACGGAACCTACCTCGCCAATGTGCTGTCATTACCTCTTGAGGTCGTTGCCAATCAGTGGTGCCAGTCGGGAGTGTTGTCTCGTGGTTCGTAAATCCGGTATTTGGTGACGACGAGTAGTCCGCCGGCGTAGCTGACGTAGACCTCTTCGATCGCCCATGGAACGGCAAGTGTCCAGTGTGGATTGGGCACTACCGAAAGAAGAAACCCGGAAGAATAAGGACGTGTCAGATCGACAAGGGCAGCAGCTACCGGCTGATGTGACTCCCTGATTGGATGGAATATCAAACGCCAGTCAAACAGTACATAATGCCGGTTATGGGCGGGTACTATGAAGTTCTCGGCGCTCAATGACTGCTAGAACTGGGTGATTGAAAAACGTCAGGGGGACGTATGGATTTGGCAATGCAAATCATCGTCGGAGTATTTGGTGTGGCATTCGCCGCCTTGGGCGTTAGATCGATGTTCATGCCTAAGAACATGGGCGAGGCCAGG